>Ga0208550_10003_pt1 | contig 103215 bp, 93 predicted proteins | sample Wag4S2014_12_3_FD_187356 | JGI IMG/M metagenome (GOLD analysis project Ga0208550, IMG submission 187356) | Deep subsurface shale carbon reservoir microbial communities from Ohio, USA - Utica-2 Time Series 2014_12_3 (SPAdes) (version 2) ... | reverse complement strand
TATTTATATTTAATAAGAAATTTAAAAAGCTATTCATATTTGGACTAATCTTACTTATAATATTAGGAGTAATAAAGTTTCTTCCATTGAAGAATGAAAAGCCCTTACCGGTTGCTAATTTTCAATTTGAAATTGAAGAACAGTTGTCACGTAAAGAATTAATAGATTCTCTATCATCAGCTTTAAAATTAAATGTTAAAAGTTCTAAACGATTCTTCAAACATGCTTTACCAATCTTAGGAAGTAACCAACAACAGAAATCGTTGTTTTATCTCTTGAAACAGCCTACTGATTTAATTAATTTAACTTCAGAGTTCTTAATTGGAATTAAAGTAAGTGACCCGATCAGTATATTAAGTGCGGCTCTAGGACCTCAATCAGCCTTAAGTAATGATTCGCCAACAAAAGTTGTTAATTCAGATTTATTTCCTAACTTACCTAAAAAAAGAAAGTCTTCCTCATTTGATAAAAAGAGACAAGCTCAAAAACCGGAGTTAAGATTTTCTCAAACCGAACAATCTGATAAGATTCAAGCTTTTTATAACAAGACTTTAGTTGGAGTTTATCATACTCATACTTCAGAAAGTTATGGGGTTAGTGTTTTTAATGGTCATTCAGCACCAGGAACTAAAGGAGATATAGCTATAGTAGGTAGAGAACTAGTACAAAAACTTAATAATAAGTATGGTGTTCAAGCAATACAGTCAACCAAAGTTAATGATGCAGTATATAGAGAATCATATATTCGTTCTCGAAATGTTGCGCAAAAAATGGTTAAACAGAATCCGAATCTAGAGATGATTTTTGATATTCATCGTGATGCTTTAGCAATAAAAGATAAGAATGTGATTACAACTACTATTAATGGCCAGGAGGTTGCTAAGGTAATGATTGTGGTTGCTAAAGCAACTCCTAGCTATGGTTTATCTCATCCTAATTGGCGAAGAAATTTGGCATTTGCAAACAGGTTAGCTAATAAGATGAATAGGGTGTACCCAGGTTTATTAAGGAAAGTAAAAGTAATTGATAATCGGCGTTATAATCAAGATCTTCATCCCCATGCTTTACTTTTAGAATTTGGGGGGGTTAGTAATACACTTCCAGAAGTAAAGCGGTCTGCTCGTTTAATGGCTAATGTGATTGCCTCTTTATTAGCTGATAAAATAAGTGATTAGTTAATAGCCTGCTTTTAATTATTAGTCGTTCTTATGTTTGATAAATATAAAAATCAGTGTTATAATTGTAAAGGTAACCTAAGTAGCAAAAGGGGGCAGGAAATTGAGTAAGATTAATCAGAATAAGATTAGAAACTTTTCTATTATAGCACATATTGATCACGGAAAATCTACTTTAGCAGATAGATTATTAGAACATACCGAAACAGTTACAGAAAGAGAGATGGAAGAACAGCTTTTAGATAGTATGGATTTAGAAAGAGAACGAGGAATTACTATTAAAGCTCAAGCTGTAAGAATGGATTATAAAGCTAATGATGGAGAAGAATATATTTTAAATTTGATAGATACACCAGGTCATGTCGATTTTACTTATGAAGTTTCTAGAAGTTTGGCTGCTTGTGAAGGGGCATTATTAGTTATTGATGCTGCTCAAGGGGTAGAAGCACAGACATTAGCTAATATTTATTTGGCTTTAGAAGCGGATTTAGAGATTATTCCCGTTATTAATAAGATTGATCTACCAAGTGCTAATCCAGATAGAGTTAAGGAAGAGTTAATAGATATTGGATTAGATCCAGATGAAGCTATCTTAACTAGTGCTAAAGAAGGGATTGGTATGGAGGAGGTCTTAGAGGCAGTTGTACGGGAAGTACCGCCGCCGTCAGGTGATGAAGATAATCCGCTTAAAGCTTTAATCTTTGATTCATTATATGATCCTTATCAAGGAGTTATCGCCTATTATAGGATTATGGAAGGTAACATTAAGCCGGGAATGAAGATTAAGATGATGGCAACGGAGACGACGTTTGAAGTCGAAGAAGTAGGGACTTTTATTCCTCATATGCAGTCTAGAGATAAATTATCAGTTGGCGAAGTAGGTTATATGATTGCTGGGATTAAGGATGTTAAATATTCACAAGTAGGAGATACTATTACTGATGCAAATAATCCGGCTCAAGAACCTTTACCTGGTTACAAACAAGCAAAGCCGATGGTCTTTTGTGGACTCTATCCAGTAGAAGGTGATGATTATGAAGTGTTACGGGATGCTTTAGAAAAGTTACAGCTAAATGACGCTTCTTTAACATTTGAGCCAGAGACTTCTGAGGCATTAGGTTTTGGCTATAGATGTGGATTCTTAGGATTACTTCATATGGAGATTATTCAAGAAAGATTAGAAAGAGAGTATAACTTAGATCTAATTACGACAGCACCTAGTGTAATTTATAAAGTGCATAAAGAAGACGGCGAAGTTATTGAGGTTGAAAATCCGGCTAAGATGCCAGAAAAACAGTATATAGACTTTATTGAAGAGCCGGTTGTAACAGCTACTATTATGTTGCCAGATGAATATGTAGGGGCAGGTATGGAATTAGCCCAAGAACGTCGTGGCGAATTTAAGGATATGCAGTATTTAGATGAAACTAGAGTTAAGTTAGTATATGATTTACCGTTAAATGAGATTGTTTTAGACTTTTTTGATCAACTTAAATCAGTAACACGAGGGTATGCTACTTTTGATTATGAGTTTGCTGGCTATAGGGAAGCAGATTTAGTTAAACTAGATATCTTAGTTAATAAAGACCCTGTTGATGCTCTTTCCTGTATTGTTCACCGTGATAGTTCATATCAGATTGGACAAGAACTGACTAGAAAGTTAAAAGAATTTATTCCTAAACAGATGTTTGAAGTTCCTTTACAAGCAGCTATAGGCAGAAAAGTCATTGCTCGTCAAACGATTAGAGCCAAAAGAAAGAATGTATTGCAGAAATGTTATGGTGGAGATGTTAGTCGCAAAAGAAAATTATTAGAGAAACAGAAAGAAGGTAAGAAACGGGCTAAACAGGTAGGAAGTGTAGAGATTCCTCAGGAAGCATTTATGGCTATTCTTGAAATTAATGATTAAACTAGCAATTAATTATGATTAGAATCTAATTAAAAATTTATTTATCTACTAATAGTTAAAGGAAGTCTAAACTATGAAAGAGTACGGTCTTTATATTCATATACCCTTCTGTAAAAGTAAATGTTACTATTGTGATTTTAATTCAAGAGAGTGGAAAGCGGATTTAGCGGACTCATTCTTAAAAGCATTATTTACAGAAGTAAGAATGCTTGCAAATAAGTATGAAGGACCAGTATTAAAGAGTGTCTTTATCGGCGGGGGAACTCCTACTTGCTTTGATGGAGATACTCTTTCGGAGTTATTAATGATTTTACGAGATAATTTTAAGATGAAGGATAATATTGAGATAAGTATAGAGGCTAATCCTGGTACGGTTAATAGAGTTAAATTAAGATTATTAAAAGAAGCTGGGGTTAATCGTTTAAGTTTTGGTGTACAAGCCTTTGATAATCAAGTTTTAAAACGATTAGGTAGGATTCATACTATACAACAAGCAGAGGAAAACTATTATTTAGCTAGAGAGGTTGGCTTTTCTAATATTAATTTAGACTTAATCTTTGCTTTACCAAGCCAAGCCATAAGAGAATGGCAGCGGACATTGAAGGAAGCCTTAAAATTAGAACCTGAACATCTATCTACCTATAATTTAAAGATTGAAGCTGGTACTCAGTTTGCTAAAGAGATGAAAGCAGGATCATTAAAGCCGATTTCTGAAGAATTAGATTTAGCAATGTATCAATTAACAAGAGAATTATTGACTAAAAATGGCTATGAACATTATGAAATTTCTAATTTTGCTAAACCTAGTTATAGGTCACAACATAATCAAATCTATTGGCGAAATGAACCTTACTTAGCTTTAGGGCCAGGAGCTCATTTTTATGATGGAGAAGTAAGAGGCAGTAATCTACAATCTATTACTAAATATATTGAAATGATTACAGCTGGTAAGTTGCCAATTAAAGAGATTAATCATTTAGATAGAGAAGATCAGATTATTGAGACTATGATTATGGGGTTAAGATTGAAGGAAGGAATTTCAACTACTAAGTTTAAGGAACGTTTTGGTGAGAGTATCTATAGTATTTATAGTAAAGAGATTAATGATTTAAACAATCAGAACTTAATAAAAATTACGGGAGATAGCATCTCTCTTACTGAGAGAGGTCTAGTATTAGCAAATGATGTCTTAGCTGAGTTTATTCTATGAGAAGGAAGTGCTAGAGTATTTGTTAGTATTTTGGAGTATTTTAAATTTAATTTAAAATAATAACCTTTGATTCAGTTTGACAAATGATAGGGTAAGTGATATTTTAATTATAGCTATTATTAGCACTCGGACTTATCGAGTGCTAACACTAGGGAGTGAGAGTCAATGTTGAAGATGACGGAGCGTAAGAAGAAGGTATTGAAGGCTATTATTAATGAGTATGTAATGACTGCTGACCCGATTGGATCACGGACTCTGGCTCGTCGTTATGAATTTGGTGTTGGCTCGGCAACTATCAGAAATGAGATGGCTGATTTAGAGGAGATGGGATATTTAGAGAAACCTCATAAATCAGCAGGACGTATTCCTTCGGACAAAGGGTATAGATTTTATGTAGATATATTAATGGAATTGCAGAAACTTTCTAAACAAGAACAAAAAGCTATTAAGGAGAACTATGAATCAAAGGCCCCCGAAGTACACGAGATAATTGAACAGACTTCAGATATGTTATCAGAGTTAACACAATATACGTCTCTGATTTTGAGTCCTCATTTGAAAGATAGTGTATTTCGTAGTTTAAAATTAGTGCCTATTGATACTAAGCATGTTCTGTTGATTATTATCACAGATATTGGCGTACAAGACAGAGTAGTTTCTATGCCAGAAGGTTTAAATCATTCTGAATTACAACAGATTACTCGTTATTTAAATGAAAGATTACAGGGATTAACTTTAAGTCAGATTAATGAGGAACTATTAAATGAATTAGAGAGTACTTTAGTTAATCGGCTTGACGGTTTAGAAAATAGACAGTTAGATGTTTTATACCAAGGATTGATTAATCCTGGTATTAGTAAAGCAAAGGTTTATTTAGGTGGAACGACTAATATTTTGGAACAACCAGAATTTAATGATATTCATAAGGTTAAGACGGTATTACAAGTCTTAGAGAGAGAAGAATTATTATATAATATTTTGGGGAATATATCAGATGATACATCAAATGTAAAGGTTACAATTGGTCAGGAAAATGACTTTGATGAGATTAAGAATTGTAGTATGGTTACTGCTACTTATCAATTAAATAATAGATCTATAGGTAAGATTGGAATATTAGGGCCGACAAGAATGGACTATTCAAATGTTGTTTCGGTGGTTCAACTTGTGGCTCAGGTGTTAAGTAATATGTTAACCGAACAAAATAAATAAGTTGAAGTGGGATGGTGATTGGTAATGGGTGCTGAACAAGCAGCTAAGAAGAAAGAGGTTGATTTGGAGGATGATCAGAAGGAGAAGCAAGACTTAAATGTAGTTGAAGATGAAGCTGATAATGAAAAAGATGAAGTTGTTGAGATTCCAAAAGAAGAATTAGATGAATTAAAGGAAGAATTAGAGAGGAGTGAAGCTGAAAAACAGAATTATATAGATAGATTACAGCGATTGCAGGCTGAATTTGCTAATTATAAGAAACGAGTTCAGAAAGAAAAAGAAAGATTACGCTCAAATGCTAATAAAGAATTTATTAGTGGAATTTTACCTGTTATAGATAACTTTGATCGTGCTCTAGCCACTACAGATAGTGATCAAGATTTAGCTGATTTTTTAGATGGAATGGAAATGGTTTCGCGGCAGTTATTTAAAGCCTTAGGGGAAGAAGGAGTCGAAACAATTCCGACTGTAGGGGAAGAATTTGATCCTAAATTACATGAAGCGGTAATGAAAGAATCGAGTGATGAATATGAGTCAGGCGTTATTACTGCAGAGCTACAGAGAGGCTATCTGTTTAATGACCAGGTTTTAAGACCGGCAATGGTTAAAGTTGCTGAATAGAGTATTTAAGTATATGAATATACAGCCAGGGTTGATTTTAACTCTGGCTGACTTTAAGGAACAGAATCATTCTTGATTACATATAATATAAATGGTCTGTTTATTACAACATGTTCAGGTTTAGATTACAATTAATATATTCAGAATGAGTCTTTGTTCTGAATGGATAAAATATATTTAATTTGACACTTATTAAAGGAGGATGATGTTAGGATGAGTAAAATAATTGGAATTGACTTAGGAACTACGAATTCATGTGTAGCAGTGATTGAAGGAGGAGAACCAACAGTTATTCCTAATGCAGAAGGAAGTAGAACTACACCTTCAGTAGTTGGATATTCTAAAAAAGGAGAACGATTAGTAGGTGAAGCTGCTAAGCGGCAAGCAATTACTAATCCAGACCAAACTGTTATTTCTATTAAGCGTCATATGGGAACTGATCATAAAGAAGAATTGAATGATAAGGAATATACGCCACAAGAGGTTTCTGCAATGATCTTGCAGAAATTAAAGCGAGATGCTGAAGATTACTTAGGCGAAGAGGTTGAAAAAGCTGTAATTACAGTTCCAGCTTATTTTAGTGATGCTCAGCGCCAAGCAACTAAAGATGCAGGCAAGATTGCAGGGTTAGAAGTAGAGAGAATCATTAATGAACCGACAGCTGCTTCTTTAGCTTATGGATTAGATGATGAAAGTGATCAGACTATCTTGGTTTATGACTTAGGAGGAGGAACTTTTGATATCTCTATCCTAGAGCTTGGTGGTGGTGTCTTCGAAGTTATTGCTACTAGCGGTAATAATAAGCTTGGAGGAGACGATTTTGACCAAAAGATTATAGATTACTTAGCAAAAGAGTTTAAGAAAGAGCATGGTATTGACTTAAGAGATGATAAGATGTCATTACAGCGGTTAAAGGATGCTGCAGAAAAAGCTAAGATTGAGTTATCTGGAGTAGCAAGTACTAATGTTAACTTACCGTTTATTACTCAAACTGAAACTGGTCCTAAGCATTTAGATGTAGATATTACTAGATCACAGTTTGAAAAGATGACTTCTGATTTAGTTGAAAAGACAATGAAGCCGACTCGACAGGCGATAGCTGATGCTGACTTAAGTAAGAGTGAGATAGACCAGGTACTATTAGTAGGAGGTTCAACAAGAATTCCTGCTGTTAGAGAAGCAATTAAAAAAGAAGTCGGTAAAGAACCAAATAAAGGAATTAACCCTGATGAGTGTGTAGCTCTTGGAGCAGCGATTCAAGGGGGAGTATTAGCTGGAGATGTTGATGATTTAGTACTATTAGATGTTACTCCGCTTTCGTTAGGAATTGAGACTATGGGTGGAGTCTTCACTAGATTAATTGATAGAAATACCACAATTCCTACTTCGGAAAGTAAAGTCTTCAGTACAGCTGCTGATAATCAGACAGCAGTAGATATTCATGTGCTACAGGGTGAAAGAGAGATGGCCAAAGATAATAAGACTTTAGGTCGTTTCCAATTAACTGATATTCCACCTGCTCCTAGAGGAGTACCACAGATTGAAGTTACTTTCGATATTGATGCTAATGGTATCGTACATGTTTCTGCTGAAGATAAAGGTACTGGAAATGAACAGCAGATTACCATTAAATCGGATACTGGATTATCAGAAGATGATATCGAAAAGATGGTAAATGAAGCTGAGGCCCATGCGGAAGAGGACAAGAAGCGAAGAGAAGCAGTGGAGACAGTTACAGAAGCTGATAGCTTAGTGCACCAGGTTGATAAGACGATTGAAGAAGCTGGTGAAGGAGTAGATGAGTCTGTATTAAGTAATATTGAAGCTGCTAAAGAAGAATTAGAAGCAGTATTAGAGGATATTGATATGAGCAATATTGACCCAGATGAAATAGATGTTGATACTATCAATGAAAAGAAAGAGAACTTAACTAATGAATTACATGAATTAACCCAGCAGATGTATGCTCAAGCCCAAGCGCAGCAGCAAGCTCAGCAACAGGCACAAGGAGCTGCTGGTGGAGCAAAAACAGAAACTGATGATGATGAAGATGTAGTTGATGTTGATTATGAAGAGGTTGATGATGAATAATTGGATTTGATTAGGCAGTAGTAATACAAAGTCAAAGCCTACCTGGCTTTGGCTTTGTTTATGTCCATAGATTACTAAACCGTGAGGTGGAGGAATTTAAATTATGAGTAAGAAAGATTATTATGAGGTTTTAGGTGTTAGTAAGGAAGCAAGTGACAAAGAGATTAAACGTGCTTATCGTAAGTTAGCGAAAAAGTATCATCCCGATGTAAGTGATGATCCTAATGCTGAAGAGAAGTTTAAAGAGGTTTCTGAGGCCTATAAAGTTTTAAGTGATGAAAACTTAAGAGCAAGGTATGATCAGTATGGTCATGCTGGTGTAGACCAAGAAAGCTTTGGTCAAGGTGGATTTGGCCAAGGTGGCGGTTTTGGTGGTTTTGACGATATATTTGATATGTTCTTTGGTGGTGGAGGTCGTAGTAGACAGCAGCGCAGGAATGCACCACGCAAGGGTTCTGACCTGAGATATAACTTAACTATTGATTTCGAAGAAGCTGCTTTTGGGACCGAAAAAGAGATTAAGATTCCACGGACAGAAGAATGTGATAAGTGTAATGGGAGCGGAGCCCAATCAGATAGCGACGTAGAGACTTGTGCTAAATGTAATGGTACAGGAGAAGTCAGATTTAAACAGCAAACTCCTTTTGGACAGTTTGTACAGACAAGAACTTGTGATCGTTGCCATGGAGATGGTAAATTTGTTAAAGACCCATGTCCTAAGTGTAATGGAAAAGGTAAAGTAAGAAGAAGAAGAAATATTACCGTTAATGTTCCCGCAGGAGTAGAAGGTGGTTCGCGTTTAAGAATGCAAGGTGAGGGTGAGGCTGGAGAAAATGGTGGTCCAGCTGGTGACCTATATATAGTAATCAATGTGCGTTCACATAAATTATTCAAGCGAAGAGGCGACGATGTTCTTTGTGAGGTGCCGATTAATTTTGTGCAGGCTATTTTAGGAGATGAGATAGAGGTACCAACTTTAGATGGCAAGGTAAAGTTCAAGATTCCTGAAGGAACCCAACCAGGAACTTCTTTCCGTTTAAAAAATAAAGGGATCCCTCATTTGCGAGGTAACGGACGTGGAGACCAGCATATAAAGGTAAAGGTTGTAATTCCAGAGAGATTAGATAATGAACAAAAAGAGTTATTAAAGAAGTTTTCGCAAATTAGTGGGGAAGAGATTAATCCTGAAGAAAAAGGTTTTTTTAAGAAGGTAAAAGATGTTTTAGGAATGTAAACTAGCCTCATCAATAATGTTTGATTGCTAATTGTGAATGAAGGAGAATGAAATCATATGAAATGGAGAGAGGTTAAGATATTTACAACTAAAGAGTCATTGCCGGCTATCAGTAATATTTTACAGGATATCGGCATTGAAGGCCTGGTTAAAGAAGACCTTGAAGTAAAGGTTTCTGATGATGACTTATTAATTAAAGCTTATCTACCGATTAATGATTCTTTAGAAGCTAAGTTGGCTATACTAAAGAGTAAGATTGGTTATTTGCATCAATATGGATTGAACTCTGGTTCCGGTCGAATAGAATTAGAGACTATTCCCGAAGAAGATTGGAGTAGTTCGTGGAAAGAGCATTTTAAGCCGACTAAAATAACAGATACAATAGTAATTAAGCCAACCTGGGAAGAGTATGAAGCTAAACCAGGAGAAAAGATAATTGAATTAGACCCCGGTATGGCCTTTGGCACCGGGGCTCATGCTACGACTACTATGTGTATAGAAGCTATCGAAGAGAATTGTGATGGACGAGAAAGTATGTTGGATATCGGGACTGGAACTGGCATCCTGTCTGTTGCTGCTAGCTTATTAGAGATAGAAGATATTTTAGCTATAGATATAGATGACATAGCGGTTAAGATAGCAAAACAGAACTTAAAACTAAATAATCTTAACGAAGAAGTAGTAGTTAAGCAAGGGGATTTAGTAGAGATAGTTAATGAAAAGTATGATTTAGTAGTAGGGAATCTACTACCACATATTATTCTAAGGTTAATTCCTGATATGTTAGAAGTATTAGATGAAGATAGTCTCTTTATCTTATCTGGAATTAATAAAGAAAAGAAAGAAGAGATTAAAGAAGCGCTTATAGACGTTAATTTAATAGTTAAAGAGGTAAAAGAAGAGGAAGATTGGGTTACGATAATAGGGGAGAGGAGTTAATAGTATGCATCATTTCTTTGTAGAACCTAAAAATATAGTTGATGAGCAAATTAGAATTACTGGAAGTGATGTACGACATATTACTAAAGCTCTTCGCTTACAACCTGATGATAAGATTAGTGTAGCTGACGGTCAGGGTCAAAAATATATTATAAAAATTGTAGAAACTAGTGAAGAAGTAGTAATAGGTGAGATACAAGATGAGTTTGTAGCTCAAGTAGAACCAGAAGTTAAAGTAACACTTTTACAGGGGTTACCTAAGAGCAAGAAGATGGATTTGATAGTCCAAAAATGTACTGAATTAGGTATAGACCAAGTAATTCCTATGGAAACTAAAAGAAGTGTAGTGAAACTAAAGCCTAGTAAAGCAAAGCGTCGTCAGAAGAGATGGCAGAAGATAGCTGAAGAAGCAGCTAAGCAGTCTGGTCGGGCGACGATTCCTAAGGTTGGTGAACTGAAGGATTTTATTGATCTAGAAGAGATAATTACGGATTATGATTTAGTTTTGATTCCTTGGGAAGATGAAGATAGTGATGGTTTAAAGAATAATTTACAGAATTTAGACTTAAATCCAGAGAAAATTTTGCTTGTAATTGGTCCAGAAGGCGGTTTTGCATCAGAAGAAGTAGATAAGGCCAAGGAATTAGGAGCTAAATCAGTAACCTTAGGACCACGAATCTTAAGAACGGAGACCGCTGGATTAGCTGCATTGAGTATGATTCTATACGAAGCAGGAGATTTAGGAGGAGCATAATGAAACGAGTTGGATTTTATACTTTAGGTTGTAAAGTGAATCAATATGACACCGAGTCAATGATAAATCTTTTTACTGAAGCTGGTTATAAAGTGGTTGACTTCCAGGAAGAGGCCGATGTATATATTATTAATACTTGTACAGTGACCCATCAGGGTGCGCGCAAATCAAGGCAGATAACTCGACGTGCTAAACGGAGAAACCCAGAGTCTATAGTAGCAGTAGTTGGCTGTTACCCTCAAGTCTCTCCAGATGAGGTTTTAGAAGTTAGTGGAGTAGATTTAATAGTAGGAACTGAGGGACGCAAAGAGATAGTCGAATTAATAGAACAGGCTAGGTTAGCTAAAGAACCACTTAACTTTGTGCAGAATGTAATGGAAACAGAAGAGTTTGAAGAGATACCAATTACTGAATCTAAAGAGCGAACAAGGGCTTCGCTGAAAATAGAGGATGGCTGTGATCGTTTCTGTGCTTACTGTATTATTCCGTATACTCGGGGAACAGTTAGGAGTAGAGATTTAAGCGAAGCCGTAGCTGAAGCTGAACGATTGGCTCAAAATGGATTTGAAGAGATAGTTTTAACTGGTATTCATTTAGGAGCTTATGGAGAAGAAAAAGGAGAGGCTACAGATTTAATTAGTTTAATTAAAGAATTAATAAGGATTCCTGATTTAGAACGGATTAGATTGAGTTCGATAGAAGCAACAGAAGTGAGCCAAGAATTAATAGATTTGATTGCTGATGAAAAGAAATTATGTCGTCACTTACATTTACCATTACAAAGCGGTAGTAATAAAGTTTTAAAGGCTATGAATCGAGACTATACTACCGAGGAATTTGCAGCAAAAATAACACAGATTAGAGAGCAAATTCCGGAAATAGCGGTTACTACTGATGTAATGGTTGGTTTCCCTGGTGAAACAGAAGAGGACTTCAATACTACTTATGGATTTATTAAAGAACTTGGATTTAGTGATTTACATGTCTTCAAATATTCGAAAAGAGAAGGAACCCCAGCAGCCAAATTTGATGAACAGGTACATTCAAGAGTTAAGAAGAAAAGAAGTGCGAAATTAAGAGAACTAGGCGAAAGAATGGCTGAAGAATATAGAGATAAATTTATCGGTAAAGGGTTGGATGTAATGATAGAAGAAGAACGAGACCATAGAACTGGTTTATTAACTGGATTAACAGATAATTACTTAAAAGTAATGGTTGATGCAGGAGACTCTTATCAAGGTGAGCTAGTATCTGTTAAGTTAGTAGACACAGAGGACAATTACTTAATTGGCTCTATTGAAGAATAAATAACGTTATGATTAAAACACAAAAAGGTTATATTGAGCAAATCACAGCTTAAATGGTTAATTTTACCAATAAAGAAGGACTTTTTAATCCTAATCAAGAATATATTAAAACTAATTACGAATAAAAGGAGGGAAGTTTATGTCAGACTGTCTTTTTTGCGGAATAGCTAATCATGAAATAGAGAGTGATATAATATATGAAGATGAAAAGGTAGTTGCTTTTAGAGATATTGAACCGCAAGCACCGGTGCATATCCTAATCGTTCCTAAAAAACATATCGCAACAACTTTAGAATTAGAAGCAGAAGATAAAGAATTAATTGGACATATATATCAAGTAGCAAATCAATTAGCAACTGATGAAGGGATTGCTGAAGACGGTTTTAGAATTGTGAATAATTGTAATGAAGATGGAGGACAGACAGTTTTTCATTTGCATTTTCACTTATTAGGTGGTAGACAATTACAATGGCCACCAGGCTAAATTATTAAAGGAGGTAAAGGCGTATGTCTTTGCAAGAAGAATTACTTACTGATATGAAAGAAGCTATGAAAGAAGGAGATAAACAGAAACTATCAGTAATTAGGATGGCTAGAGCAGCAATTAAGAATGTAGAAATAGATGAAAGAAAGGACCTATCTGATGATGAAATAGTCGCTGTTTTAGCTAAAGAGGTTAAACAACGAAGAGATTCAATTCCTGAGTATGAAAAAGTAGGAAAAGATGATGTAGTAGCTGAATTGGAAGAAGAGATCGAAATATTGAATAAATATTTACCTGAGCAATTATCAGAGGAAGAGATTCAGGACTTAGTTGAAGAAACGATTAATGAGATAGGAGCGGTAGATATGAGTGATATGGGTAAGGTAATGGGAGCAATTATGCCTAAGGTAAAAGGGAAAGCTGACGGAAATGAAGTCAATAAAGTAGTTAAAGAAAGATTACAAGCTTGACTTGATAAAAGAAATTTTATCCTCGGTACTAAGTTAGTACCGAGTGTTTTATATTAGCAAGTAGTGAAAAAATGCACGTTTGGAAAGGGTTGACAAGTAATGCTTCGGTCAATTAAGAAAGAGTATTTACTGATTGCTATCTTAATGTTTATAGTATCAGGTCTTTTTTTGCAATCACCGGCAATTGCAAAAAAGCCAATTGTCTATGAGATTCCGGTTAAAGGTACTATTGATTTAGGTTTAGCTAAGTTTATTTCTCGTGGTATTCAACAAGCAGAAAGAGAAGAAGTAGAGGCGATTATATTAACTATTGATACTTTTGGTGGTTTGGTGAAAGGAGCTACAGATATTAGAGATAGTATCTTAAATACTAAGCTACCTGTGATTGCTTATGTAGAGAATAGAGCGTGGTCAGCTGGGGCTTTGATTACTATTGCTAGTGATAAGGTATATATGAATTCAGGTAGTAGCATAGGGGCTGCTGAACCTCGACCCAAAGATGCCAAGATAGTATCGGCTTTTAGAAAGGAATTTCAGACTACAGCAGAAAAGACAGGTAGAGATGATAAGTTAGCAGCAGCAATGGTAGATGCAAAATTAGAGATAGAAGGCTTAGTAGATGAAGGAGAAATATTAACTCTAACTGCTAAGGAAGCAGCTAGAATAGAATTTATAAATAAGGTGGTTAATAGTAAAGAAGAAGCGTTAGCAGAAGGTGGCTATCCTGATACTAAAATAATTCAACTTCATCCTAATCTACAAGAGAAATTAGCTAGATTTACTTCTAATCCAGCTGTCAGTACTATTTTGATAACTGTTGGTTTTTTATCTTTAATTATTGAGGGTATTACCTTAGGCTGGGGAGCAGCAGGGAGTATTGGTTTATTATCATTAGGACTATATTTTACCGGGAGATTAATTGCTGGAGCAACAGGTTTTGGATTAATCTTGCTCTTTATAGTTGGAGTTTTACTTTTGGCTCTAGAAGTCTTAGTAGTGCCTGGTTTTGGGATTACTGGGCTAGGAGGTATTATTGCTGTTTTAGGTAGTCTCTTCTTTACTTTTGAAAATAAAGAAGTGGCTATCTATGTAATCACTATTTCTAGTATAGCTAGTATCTTGGGAATAATCATTGCACTGAAATACTTTATTAGTAGTACAGCTTGGAGTCGCATTGAACTTTCTGAAAGACAGAGTAAAGAAGGAGGATATATTAGTAATCAATCTGATGAAACATTAATAGGGAAGGCTGGACAGACGATTACACCTCTGCGCCCGGCTGGAATAGCTGAAATTGATAAGAAGAGGTTAGATGTAGTTACAGAAGGAGGATTTATAGCTGCTAACGAAGAAGTTGAAGTAGTTGATGTACAAGGGAGGCGGATAGTGGTGAGGAAATTATAATTGACAATTGACGATTAACAATTGACAATTTAAAAAATCGAATGAGTATAACGACCTTATTTAGCTGATAATATTCTTATAACTTAGAGGAGTGATTAAAATGTATGGAATACCTATTATATTAATCTTGATATTGGTTGTTGGTTTCTTCCTATTATTCAGTTATGTTATTCCGGTTGGACTTTGGTTATCTGCTTGGGCTTCCGGGGTTAAAGTAGCAATTGGGACTTTAATTGGTATGAGACTAAGAAGAGTTCCACCAGCGAATATAGTTAGGCCTATGATCAAATCACATAAAGCTGGAATAGATTTAGGAACAGATCGTTTAGAGGCACATTACTTAGCCGGAGGAAATGTAGACCGGGTAGTTGATGCATTAATTGCTGCTGAAAGAGCAGATATTGACTTGGTTTTTGAGCGAGCAGCTGCTATAGACTTAGCCGGGCGAGATGTATTAGAAGCAGTACAGATGAGTGTTAATCCTAAAGTAATTCAGACCCCAATGGTAACGGCAGTAGCAATGGATGGGATTCAGGTACAGGCAAACGCTAGAGTTACTGTTAGAGCTAATATTGAGCGTTTAGTTGGTGGAGCTGGTGAAGAGACTATTTTAGCAAGAGTAGGAGAAGGAATTGTTACTACAGTTGGTTCAGCTAATGCGCATACTAAAGTATTAGAGAATCCAGACTCTATTTCAGAGACAGTCTTAGATAAAGGGCTAGATTCAGGAACAGCTTTTGAGATACTCTCTATTGATATAGCTGATGTAGATGTAGGTAAGAATATCGGTGCTCAATTACAAGCTGACCAAGCAGAAGCAGATAAGGAGATAGCTCAAGCTAAAGCTGAAGAGAAACGAGCAATGGCGGTTGCTCAGGAACAAGAGATGAAAGCGCAGGTACAAGAGATGCGAGCGAAGGTAGTAGAAGCGGAAGCAGAAGTACCATTAGCTATGGCTGAAGCCTTACGTGAAGGGAAGATGGGCGTTATGGATTATATGAATATGCAGAATATTAAAGCCGATACTGAGATGCGCGAAAGTATTTCAGGTAAAGATGATGGTAAAAGAGAAGAAAAGATTAATGATAATTAAGAATGATTTATTAGGAGGGATTTAAGTGGAACTTATAGTTCTGATAATCCTCTATTTTGGATATAACCTTGTAGTAGCTTTAATTAAGAAGATGCAGAATCAATATGAAGAACCAGACTTTCCTTATCAATCTGCAGATAAAAATCCAAATTCAATAGAAAAGAGACCAACGTCTGCAAAATTAGATGAGTTGAATCCTTCAAGACTAGATAAATCTGGCCAGAAAATAGAAGGTGACTTAAAGGAATCTAATTCTACAAACCAGCATAAACATTTGAGCCAACAAGAAAAGTACGAAGAACTATTTGAAGACCAAGAGATAGATATGAAAGAAATTGAAGCTAAAAAAGAAGAGGCAAGAAGAAAGAAAGCTAGAGCTAAAAAGAAGTTGAAGAAGGTTAAGAAGAAAAGGGAATCTACCAAATATAAAAAGAATCAAGAAATAGATATAAATAATTTAGGTCGACAGCAGCTAGAGCAAGGGGTTGTGTTAGCAGAGGTATTAAAGCCTCCTAGAGCTAAGAGACCATACCGCTTTAAACTTAATCGAAATGAATAATGATAATTTTAAACAGACACTGGCTAATAATAGTCAGTGTTTTTTTCGTTTTTAGTAATGATTAGATTTTTAAGACATAAATTTAATACAAGAAGTGGTTAGGAGGGATTCGCTTGCCAGATAAAAGTCTTAAAGAGAAGCTTAAGAATAAATTTGCTAATCTTTTTGAATTGCCTAAGGATGTAGTGCTAGATTTACCTCATATATCTATGGTTGGTAACATAGAATTTCATTTAGAGAATCATAAAGGTATCATTGAATACGAAGAAAATTTAATAAGAATTAGAATTCATAAGGGACAGGTTCTTATTTCTGGAAAAGAGTTAATGATCGAAGAATTAACTAAGGTTGAAGTTAAAATCAAAGGTCATATTCAAGATGTTATTTTTAAATATCATTAGAGGAAGTGTTAATTATGCTCTTTAAAATCTTATATTTATTACGCGGGTATATAGTAATTCAAATTCGAGGTTGTCAGAAAGAAAAACTGATTAATTATTTAATTAGGAGCAACTTTATTATTTGGGATATTAAGGAGGTGGATGATCATTACTTAGCTAAATTAGTTGCGGATGATTTTAAAAGAATAAGAGAATCTATTCGTAGAGCCGATTGCACAGTAAGAATAAGGTCTAGACATGGTCTTCCATTTTTTTTAAAGAAGTTAAAAGTAAGAAATGCTTTGGTAATTGGTTTAGTGGTAGCTGTCATCACAATTTATATCTTATCATCATTCATTTGGACTGTAGAGCTTAATGGTTTGGAGGATATAAAAGAAGAAGAAATCTTTTTTTTATTAAATAAAGCAGGTTTTGAGTATGGGATGTTGAAGTATAATTTAAATACCGAAGAAGTTGAAGACCTTATTAATCAAAATGAGAAAGTAGCTTGGGTAGATGTTAAGGTTAACGGAACTAAATTATTAATAGATTTAGTAGAGAAGACTACTGTTGAAGGACAGAATATTGAAGGGCAAGCTATCGATTTAGTAGCTGAAAAATCAGGCTTAATTACAGAAGTAATCGTTTTAGAGGGAGAAGCAGTAGTTGAAGAAGGTACTATAGTGCAAGCAGGAGATAGGTTAATTAGTGGTACTATTAAGCATTATTCAGAACCAGAAGTACAAGAAGAAGTTGCAAATGAAGAAGACCTAGACCCGGTTGAGATAGAGAAAGTAGTAGCTAAAGGAATAGTTAAGGCTAAAGTATGGTATGAAAGTTATGGAGAAGTAAATTTAACCGATTATTATCAACAACAGACTACCGATGTGGTAGAAAGCTTTAGTATTAAGTATGAAGACCAGGAGTTTCATATTTTTGGACCTAAAAAGCCGCCTTTTGTCTATTTCAAGGTAGAGAAGACGATTAAATCTTTACCATCATGGAGGAATATTGATCTTCCTATCGAAATAATTAGAAGAAGATATATAAAAATCAAGGAATTCTCGGAGAAGAGAAGTTTAGCTGAAGCAAAAAAAATAGCTAAGGAACGTGCTTTACAAAAGGTATTAACTCAACTTGATGATGATGCAGTCATATTAGATAAAGATTTAAAACTAATATCTACTAATCAAGAGGAGAATAATATAGTTAGAGTTAAAGCTTTAGTTACTACAAAAGAGAATATAGCGTTACAAGAAAATATTCAGTAGGAGGTAATGGCAGTATTGATTCAAGAAGAGATAGAATTAGTTAATAATGAAGTAGCAATGCGTATTTTTGGGCAAAGAGATCGTAACTTAAAGTTGATAGAGGAAGAATTCGATGTAGAAATTTTAGCTAGAGGCAACTATCTTCAAATTGAAGGTGATGATGAAAGAGAAGTTGAAAAGGTAGTTAAGCTTTTTAAAGAATTAAGTAAAGTTGTAACTAATGAACATAGCTTAGATGAAAGAGAAATGGAGTATGCTATTAAATTAGCAGTTGAAGATAAATTCAATTTAGATAGGATATATTCTGATATAGTACAAGTGACCCATAAAGGAAGAAAGATAAAACCAAAGACGATAGGTCAGAAAGTATATATTGATGCTATTCGTAATCAAGATATTGTTTTTGGAATTGGTCCAGCTGGAACTGGGAAGACCTATTTAGCCGTAGTAATGGCAGTTAATGCGTTAATAACCAATCAAGTACGGAGAATAATCTTAACTAGACCTGCTATTGAGGCAGGAGAGAATTTAGGTTTCTTACCTGGTGATTTACAAGAGAAGGTTGACCCTTATTTAAGACCTTTATATGATGGGTTGTATGAAGTATTAGGGCCAAAGAAAGTAGATGAACTCTTAGAACAAGAGATTATTGAAATTGCTCCTTTAGCATATATGCGGGGAAGAACATTAAAAGATTCTTTTGTAATTTTAGATGAGGCTCAGAACACAACTTCGGCTCAGATGAAGATGTTCTTAACTAGACTAGGAGTTAATTCTAAAGCAGTAATTAACGGTGATATAACACAGGTAGATTTATCGAGCCGAAAGACTTCCGGGCTTAATCAAGTACGAAAGATTTTGGCTGGTATTTCTGGGATTGAATTTGTTTATTTGACTAATAAAGATGTTGTAAGACACCGATTAGTTCAAAAGATTATCGAAGCATATGAATCAAAAGTCTAATAGCAGCTTAAGGAGTGTGGTTAATGGGTTTTTTAAATGATATTAAAGATAAGTTTTCGGTTAGTGATCTACAGCTTTCCCAGGATATTGTTACTAAACGATGGATTTGGGGGATTGTAGTCTTTATTATTTTAACTTTAATTTTGACTATAGACTTTATACCTAATCAAGTTAATTTAAAAGTAGGACAAGTTAGTCCTAGAGATATAGTAGCACCTAAAACGATTGAATATGTAGACCAAGAAAGAACTAAAGAGTTGAGAGAGAAGGCAGCAAATTCTGTTTCTAAAGTATATGTTGAAGAAGCAACAGTCTTAGATGATATAGAGCAGAGATTAGATAATTTCTTTACAACAGTCAGAAGTTATAATAGTGTGATTAAAAGCGAACAAAACGAGAATAAAGATATTAAAGAGAAGAATACATTGGATCTGTCAAAAAAGGTTGAAAAGATTGAGGCTAAAACTGAAGCCGAAGTTTCAGCTAAAGCAATTAAGTATTTATTACAAGCTAATGCTAAAACTTTAGATTATGTGGAAGAAGAGACTAATCAAATCATAACTAAATATTTAAATAGAGGAATCAAGAGTGATGCTATAGGGCAAGTAAAAGAACATATTCAGCAAGATATTCAAGCTTTATCGATAACTAATCGTTATAAATATGTAATTGAAGAACTAACTAGTAATTTAATTAGACCTAATTTAGTCTTAAATAAAGAAGCAACAACTCTACGAAGGAAAAAAGCTCGAGAAGCTGTTAAACCAGTTAAGAAGACTGTCCATCAAGGAGAAGTAATCATTCGGCATGGGAAAGTAGTCACAAAGGAAGATATTCAAATTTTAAATGTATTAGGACTACGACATAAGCAGGTCAATGTATTTGCTATTTTAGGCCTATCTTTAATTGTATTTATCTTTATGAGTGCATTTGTGATATATGTGTCACAGTATTATTCTGATATAGTAAATGATGAAGGAGTAGTGGCACTATTAGGTATTTTACCTATCTTAATGTTGCTTTTTGCCAAGATAATGACCTTCTTTCCGATTGATAAACCGGCTTATTTTGTGCCTGTTGCTGGTATGTCAATGTTGTTAGCTATTTTAGTTAATTATAACTTATCAATTATGGTTACTATTCCTCTCGGATTTTTAGTAAGCTTAGTAACTGGAGGCGGGATTGCAGAGACTGCAGTAGCTGTAATTGGCGGTTTAGCGGGTGTTTATAGTGTTTCAAAGGTAAGCCAACGTTCTGACCTAGTAAGAGCAGGTTTTTATGTAAGTGGAGCTAGTGCTTTAACTATTTTATCTTTTGAGTTAAGTAGTCCACCGATTGCCTTATTAGATCTATTAAAATTAATAATGATGGGTATACTAAACGGGATAACTGCGGCGGTAGTAACTAATGGGTTATTGCCATATTTAGAGAATACATTTGGAATTACTTCTCCGGTTAAGTTATTAGAGTTATCAAATCCGAATCAACCATTACTTAAGAAGTTATTAGTTGAAGCGCCAGGGACTTATCATCATAGTGTAATTGTAGGGAACTTAGCTGAAGCCGCTGCTGATGAGGTAGGAGCTGATTCATTATTAGTTAGAGTTGGTGCTTACTATCATGATATAGGTAAGATTAAACGCCCTTATTTCTTTACAGAGAATCAGTTAGGCCAGGATAATCCACATGGTAAGTTATCACCGAATTTAAGTACTTTAATCATTACCTCTCATGCTAAAGACGGTGTAGAGTTGGCTAAAAAGTATGGCTTACCGAGAAATATAACTAATATTATTCGACAACATCATGGTACAAGTTTAGTTTCTTTCTTTTATCAAGAAGCAGCGAATGACGATAAGTACGAAAATGTACAAGAGGAAGATTTCAGATATAAAGGTCCTAGACCGCAGAATAAAGAAGCGGCCTTAGTTATGTTAGCCGATATTGTTGAAGCTGCTGTTCGTTCTAAAGCGGAAGTGCAGGCTAATCCTGGGAAGATTGAAGCTTTAGTAAGGCAATTAATTAAGAGTAAATTAGATAAAGGACAGCTAGATGAATCAGATTTGACACTCAAAGATTTAGACCGAATTGCTACAGCTTTTGTTAATGTCCTGACCGGTATCTTTCATAATAGAGTAGAATACCCAGAGAATTTAGCTGAGGAGATGCGGAAGGAGTCTAACCTAAATGGAAATTCTGATTAATAATCTGCAAGAAGAGATTGAAGTGACAACCAAAATAGAAAAGTTAATCAAAAAAGTAATTAATGAAACTGCTAAATTAGAAGGAATTGATGCTAAAGAAGTCAGTGTTGCTTTAGTAACTAATGAATATATTAAAGAATTGAATGCAAAATATAGAGATAAAGATGAACCGACGGATGTGTTATCATTTCCTTTGGATGAAGAATTACTAGGAGATATTATTATTTCTTTAGAACGTGCTCAGAAGCAAGCTAATGAATATAATCATTCTTTAGAACGTGAGGTTGGTTTTTTAACAGTTCATGGCATGTTACATTTGTTAGGTCATGATCACTACCAAGAAGAAGAGAGAAAAGTAATGAGAAGCAAAGAGAAAGAAGTACTTAAAAAGCTTAATTTAAATCGTGAATAACGCGTTTGATTTATATTAGGAGGGGCTTAAATGGGAAATCTGTTGCAGAGCGCAGAATTGATAGCCTTAGGATTCTTATTTATTCTATCTGGCTTTTTCTCTGGTTCAGAAACTGCATTGATGTCAGTTAATCGAGTTAAGATAAAACATATGTTACAAGAAGGAGACTCTAAGGCTAAGACTGTAGATGAATTACTAGAACAACCAGATAGATTATTAACTACTATTTTAGTAGGTAATAACTTAGTAAATATTGCTGCATCATCGATTGCAACGGCTTTGGCTATTGATTTATTTGGTAATAAGGGAGTAGGGATTGCAACTGGTGTAGTTACTTTCTTTATTTTAATCTTTGGTGAGATTACTCCTAAATCTTTTGCAAGTCAGAATGCAGAATTAGCATCTAAATGGGTAGCTAAATATATAAAGATGTTTTCTTATGTTCTTACACCATTTATTAAAATTTTGACAGTTATTACTTCTTTTATTATTAGGGCTGTTGGTGGAACTCCGCGCCAAAAGAAACCATTTGTAACTGAAGAAGAGATTAAGAAGTTTGTTAATGTAGGCGAAAGAGAAGGAGTAATCGAATCTGATGAAAGAGAAATGATAAATAGCATCTTTGATTTTGATGACACAATCGTAAAAGAGATTATGGTTCCTAGGATAGATATGGTCTGTATTGAGATCAATACACCGATTGAGGAATTGGTAGAGTTGATCATTGACCTCGGCTATTCACGAGTTCCAGTTTATAACGAAACGGTTGATAATATAGTCGGAATTGTTTATGCTAAAGACTTATTAAACTTTTTAAATCAAGATGGTGAAATGGAGATTAAGAAGATTATGCGTCCTGCGTATTATGTGCCAGAGACTAAAGAGATAGATAGTTTATTAACTGAATTAAGAAAAGAGAAGATTCATATGGCTATCATTCTCGATGAATATGGTGGGACAGAAGGCTTGGTTACTATTGAAGATCTTCTAGAGGAGATAGTTGGTGATATTCAGGATGAATATGATGTTGAAGAAAGACAGATTAAAGTCATTTCGGAAACAGAGATTTTGGTAGATGCTAGGGTTGATATAGATGAAATTAATGAAGTTTTAAATATTGATTTACCTGAGGAGGATTATGAAACGATTAGTGGCTTTATTTTAAGTACTTTAGGATATGTTCCTGAAGAGGGTGAAGAGATAGAATTTGAAAATTTGACCTTAATTGTTAAAGATACTGTACAAAGGCGTATATCGAAGGTGAAGATTATTAAAGAAAAGCTTGAAGTAGTTGATGAAAAATAGGAAGAGGAAGAGAAATAGAAGGGTAGGTAGGGAGAGAGGAGGACATTGAAGTGTTAAAGAGTCTCAGAAATTATTTAATTACCGGATTAATTATATTATTACCACTGATTATAACAGTTTACATAGTAACTAGTATCTTTAATGCTGTAGATGGTGTCTTAAGACCCTTAGTAGAATTAGTGATCGGCAGATCAATCTATGGTTTAGGTTTTTTGCTTACTATTGGCTTCATATTAGGGGTTGGTGCTATAGGTACTAATGTATTAGGGAAGAGGTTAATAGATTATGGAGAGAGAATATTAACTAAGATTCCTTTGGTGAGGAATATTTATTTAACAGTGCAACAGTTAATTGATGCTCTCTTTTTAAAAAATAAGACGGCCTTTAGGAAGGTAGTTTTGATAGAGTATCCTCGTAAAGGTCTCTATCAAGTAGGTTTTTTAACTAGCGAAGGGATGGGAGAAGTACAAAGCAATACCGATGAAGAGGTTATTAATATCTTTGTTCCCACTACTCCTAACCCTACTTCAGGTATGTTAGTGTTGGTGCCAAAAGAAGATATTACGTATTTAGATATGAATGTAGAAGAAGGTTTGAAGTTAATTATTTCTGGTGGTACTGTAGTACCTAATAAGAAAAGAATAGAAGGCTAATTCTAAATATAAAGTAGTATAGAAAGGAGTCGATACAACAGTGGATAATACTATTTATCAAGAATTAATTGCAGCGGCTAAGCTAGCGAGAAAGAAGGCCTATGTACCATATTCCAATTTTGCTGTAGGAGCAGCAATATTAACTGAAGATGACCAAATCTATACTGGTTGTAATGTTGAAAATGCTTCTTATGGTTTAAGTAACTGTGCAGAACGAACTGCTATCTTTAAAGCAATTTCTGAAAGAGGGGAGATTAAGCTAAAAGCCATAGCAGTTGTCGGTGATACAGAAGGACCTTGTTCGCCTTGTGGAGCATGCCGCCAAGTAATATCTGAATTTGGTGATGATGATTTAGAGATAGTTATGACTAATTTAGAAGGTGATACTTTAATAAAGAGTATTAGTGAATTACTATGGGGGTCTTTTAAGCTAGAGGAGGACACAGAATAAAAAATGGCTTATTATATTGAAATTTTGCAACAATATAATCAAGAGTTATTAGATAAATTAGTAGCATTAGAAAAAGAGGCCTTTGGTTCTGGAGGACTAAACAAATGGCATCTAGTTCCCTTTATTAATCATGGTAAGGTCTTTGTACTTTATAATGATGATGAGCCGATTGGATTAATGGAAGTGATGCTTGATTTTGATAATCGGCAGTTAGCATATCTTTTTGGCCTATCGATCAAAACAGAATATAAGAACCAAGGATTAGGGAGTAAATTATTCGATTATGTCTTACAATGGTTGCAGAAAGCTGGATTTAAAGAAGTAGAACTAACAGTTGATCCTAATAATGAAGGCGCTTATCATATTTATAAGGATAAGTTTGGGTTTAAAAAGGAAGAATATAGAGACGAAGAGTATGGTAGGAATGAACCACGATTAGTTATGAAGTTAAATCTATAAGATTATAAGATTATAAAATTAAATTTATAAGAGGTGGAGGATCAACATGATATGCTAGATGAAAAAGAAGGGTTTAAATCGGGATTCATAACGGTTATAGGTCGACCTAACGCAGGTAAATCGACGTTAATCAATAAATTAATTGGTGAAAAGATAGTAATTACTACTCCTAAACAACAGACGACTCGTAATAAAATCCAGTGCATTTTGACTACAGATGATGCTCAACTTATCTTCATTGATACGCCGGGTATTCATCAACCTAAAGATAAAATGGGAGAGTATATGGTCGATGTTGCTTACAAATCATTAAAGAAAGTTGATTTAATCTTATTTATGGTTGATTGTCAAAAAGGGATTCGCAAGTTAGAGAAGAAGATTAGTAATCAGTTACAAGGGTTGCAGACACCGATAATTTTAGTCTTAAATAAGATAGATTCTATTTCGAAGCCAGAACTAGCAAATATAATTGAAGAAGGTAATCAGTTAGGAGATTACGTTGATTTAATTCCTTTATCGGCTAAATATAAACAGAATCTTGACCAATTAATTAATAAGATGATTGAGATAATGCCACAGGGACCTAAATATTATCCAGAAGATATGATTACCGATCAAATTGAACAATTTATAATTGCTGAGTTAATCAGAGAAAAGATTATGTATTTAACAAGAGAAGAGGTTCCTCATGCAGTAGCAATTGAGATAGTGCAGATGAAGAAACGTAAAAATAGAGACTTAGTAGATATTAATGCTAATATTTATGTAGAAAGAGATTCACAAAAAGGAATTATTATTGGGAAAAATGGAAAGAGATTAAAGGAGATCGGTAAAAGAGCTAGAAAAGATATAGAGGACCTATTAGGTAGTCAAATCTATTTAGACTTATGGGTTAAAGTTAGAAAAGATTGGAGAGAAAAGGAGGATGCTTTAAAGATGTTAGGCTATCGAGGGTAATTGGAGTACCTCTTTACAAAGACTAGTATAAGGTTATATATAAATATTTAAAAATTAAAGATTAAGCTTGGAGGTTGATAATATGGCAATTAAACCGAAAGATATGGCTAAGATGATTGATCATACTATTTTAAGTGCTAATACAACTGTTGAAGAGGTAAAGAAGAAGTGTGAAGAAGCAAAAGAATATAAATTTGCTTCAGTTTGTGTTAATCCTAGTTTTGTGCCTTTAGTTAGTGAACTTTTGAAAGAGACTTCTGTTAAAGTATGTACAGTAATCGGTTTTCCATTAGGGGCTAGTACTCAGGAAGTAAAGGCCTTTGAAACTAAGAATGCAATTAGAAATGGTGCCCAAGAGATAGATATGGTGGCTAATATTGGTGCTATTAAATCTGGAGCATTTGATATTGTCTATGAAGATATTAAAGCAGTAGTTGATGCAACTAAGATAGCAGGGGTAACTAAGGATGTGCTAACTAAAGTAATTATTGAGACTTGTTACTTAACCGATGAAGAGAAAGTAAAGGTCTGTGAACTAGCCAAAGAAGCTAAAGCTGATTTTGTTAAGACTTCGACTGGTTTTGGAACAGATGGTGCTACTACAGAAGATGTAAGTTTGATGCGTAAGACTGTAGGACGTTCTATCGGTGTTAAAGCTTCTGGTGGTATCAGGAATTTTGATGATGCTTTAGACATGCTAGACGCAGGAGCAAATCGAATAGGTGCTAGTAGTGGCATTGATATTGTTGATGGTAAAAGAAGAGAAGAAGACGATAGTGAAGAAGAAGGATATTAAGCTTAAACTCAGATAAAATAAACCTTATTCCTCATGAAATTTTTAGAGGGAATAAGGTTTATTTTTTAATGGGGCATCAAAAGTATTGAAACATCTTGACATCGAATTAAAATTTTTATATAATATTATTGAAACATCTTGACATCGAATTAAAATTTTTATATAATATGAACTGAACGGTCAGTCAATGCAAGTTGTACATAGAAGAGGGGGGGTAAATTAGTGGAACTTAATGATAAAGAAAGATTGATCTTAGATGCTGCTGCAGAAGTCTTTGCTGAAAAAGGATTTTTTAAAGCAACTGTTAGCGAAATCGCTAATGAAGCAGGAGTAGCTAAAGGTACAATCTATTTCTATTTTGAAAATAAGCGTGATCTATTTAAATCTTTAATTGTTTCCAAGTTCGAATCTCTTCATCAAAGAATTAATGAAGGAGAACAGAAGGGTGAAGATTTTGAAAGCCAGATTAAAGAGATTATCTTCCGAAAATTAAGTTTCTTTGCAGAAGAAGAGGACCTAGCTAAATCTATTATTTATGATTTTGCTGGAATGGATGAAGATTTTAAGTTAGAGATGGGGAGATTAAGGAATAGACATAGAGATAAGATAGCGAAGGTCATTCAAAAGGCAATCGAGGATGGTATTTTAAAGGATATATCTGCTGAGGATGCGGTAATAGCATTGTTAGGTATTATTCATGCGTTTGGTTTTGAAAATTATCTAAATAGTGAAAAGAAGGACCCATCTGTAGTAGAGGTCGTTGATATAATTTATGATTTATTTATGCAGGGGGTTCATAATAAATAATAATATGGAGGGATAATATTGATCCAGCAACATAAGAAATTAGTATCTTTAATTATATTATTATCATTTGTTTTAATTTCTAATATTGCATTTGCTAATGAGGTACAGGACCAAAATAGTAAGGTTATAACTTTAAATTTGAAAGAGAGCATTAAAAAAGGTTGGCAGAATAATTCTGCTTTACAACAGATGAAAGCACAAGTAAATGCTGCTAGATTCAATATTAATAAAGCAGAAGCTGCTTTAAAACCAGGACTTAATTTAAATTCAAGTTATACACGGTTTGAAGAGCCACCAGTAACAATGAAGTCAAAAAATAGTTTCAATCATAGTATCAGTCTGCGATATTTGCTTTATCGTAAACCAGTTAAATTACAGGTTGAACAGAGTACATATGACTGGAAAAAGTTAAAAGAAAAGTATGAAGCACAGAAAGAAGCTTTGGCCTATAATATTACTCAAAGTTATTATAGAGTGCTAGAAGCCAAAAATGTGGTTGAAGTGACTGAGGAGTCATTGAATCAGATGAATGAACATTTAAAGACTGCTAAGGCTTATTTTGAGGCTGGCACTGTTCTAAAGACAGACGTATTACAAACGAAAGTTAGAAAGAGTGAGATAGAAGGGAGGCTCTTACAAGTTAAGAATAACTTACAATTAGCTAAAGAAGAGTTAAAGAATCTATTAGAGATCGATGGTAACAAAAAGATTAAATTAGTAGAAGAAGTTAATATTCCTAAAGTAGAACTATCTTTAAAGGAAGCTTTAGACTATGCATTAAATAATAGAGCTGACTTATTGGCAACAAAGTATGAAGTAAAGAAGGCTAGTCAAGGGATAGAGTTAGCTGAGACTAACAATGATCCTAGCTTAGCATTAATTGGTACTTCGGAAAGTAGCGGTTCAGATTTTCTGCCTAATAATAATTCTTGGCGAGCAACGATAAATATGAAGTGGTCATTATATGATGGTGGTGAAAGTGGTGCCGTAGTCAAGCAGGCTAAAGAGAATTTAAAAGCTGCTAAATCCGCTCTTCATCAACAAGAACAAGCGATTGATCTAGAAATTAGACAGAAATTATTGAACTTAGAAGTCAATCGTAAACAAGTATTAACGGCTCAAGAACGAATAGAAATGGCTAAAGAGAATTTAAGATTAGCAGAATTAAGATATAAAGAAGGAGTAGCTACTAATACTGAAGTTATTGATGCTCAAGTAAGTCTTAGTGAAGCACGAAATACTTATCAAAAGCGTATCTATGATTATAATGTAAGTCAAGCTGGATTATTAAAGTCATTAGGTATTTCTTATCTATCTCTGAATAATTCAGGATTAGAATTTTAAGTAAATGTAATTTAATCGTATGTTCAAGGAGGAAGGAATAGATGAATAAGAAAAGTTCGATGTTATTATTAGTTAGTATACTCATTTTAAGTTTAGTTGTTTCAGGCTGTAGTTCAAATAAACAGGCAATGGCAAATTCTGATACAAAGAAAGCAGAAAGTGTTAAACAAGAAGACTCTAAAGATAATAATCAATTAGTAGTTGAAATAACTAAGGCAAAACGAAAAGATATAAAAATAGATATGAATCTTACCGGTGAATTGAAAGCCTATAGAGAAGTAGACTTAGTGCCAGAATTATCTGGAGTCGTTAGCAAGGCAAGTTTTGAAGAAGGTGACAAAGTAAGACAAAATGAATTACTACTAAAACTAGACCAAGCAATTCAAAAATCTCAGGTAGAAAAAGCGGAAGCAAATTTAGAAGTTACTAAGGCACGGTTAGAAGAACTAGAAGCAGGGTCTAGAATAGAAGAGATTAAACAAGCAGAAGCATCATTAGAACAAGCAAAGGCTCAATTGGATAACGCTAGTAAGAACTTTGAAAGATTTAAGAATCTATATGAACAAAATGTTATTTCTAAAAGCAAGTATGACTCTGCTAAAAGCAAGTATGAAGTAGCTAAGGCAGGGTTAAAATCTGCTCGTCAGAGATTACAATTAGTGAAAAAAGGACCACGCCAAGAGAAGATTGCAGTAGCAAGAGCACAAGTAAAACAGGCACAGGCAGCCTTGAATTCTGCTAAGACTCAATTAAATAAGACGACAATCGAAAGTCCGGTTAAAGGAGTTATTGCACAAAAACAGATTGAGTTAGGGGAGATGGCTTCAGTCGGTAAGCCAGTAGCTAAAATAGTTCAGTTAAGTCCGATAGAATTTGAAGGTAGCATATCTACTACTGAATTATCGCAAGTTAAGGTTGGTCAGAAGGCAGTAGTTAAGGTTGATAGTTATCCTAACAAGACTTTTACAGGTAGAGTTAGTATATTAGCACCTACAGTGAATCCGTCAAATCGAGGTTTAAAGGTAACAGTTCAACTTGCTAATGAAGAGTTGTTATTAAAGCCAGGTATGTTTGCAAATAGTACGATCTTAGTCGATAGATTGACGGATGTTTTAGTAATTCCTAAGGCAGCGGTTAGAGGAGAAGATGGAACTAAACGTGTCTTAGTTGTTAAAGATGGTATTGTAAAGAGTAAAGAGATAGAAATAGGACCTTCTAATAATAATCAAGTTGTAATTTATGAAGGTTTAGAGTTAGGCGAAAAGGTTATTGTTCGTGGCCCTGCTAATCTGCAACCTGGTACTGAGGTTAAGATTACAGAGTGGGGTGACGCTTAATGAAATTATCGGACTTTTCAGTTGATCGTCCTGTAACAACAGTGATGCTAATCTTAATTATCGTATTCTTAGGTGGAATTGCATTTACCCGCTTAAGTGTAGATCTATTTCCTGATATGACAATACCGGTTATTTCGGTTTCTACTCAGTATTCAGGGGCTGCCCCTGAAGAGATAGAACAGTCAGTTACTAGACCACTAGAAGAAGGATTAGCGACAGTAGATGATATTGATACAATAAGTTCGACATCTAGAGAAGGTCTTTCACAAGTAACATTGCAGTTTGATTGGGGAACCGATATGGACATGGCAGCGGTTGATGTTAGAGAGCAAGTTAGTTTAATTAAACGAGCATTACCTGATGCAGCTGAAGAGCCAATAGTTCGAAAAGTAGATTTAGATCAAATTCCGATCTTAATCTTAGGGATTTCATCTGATCAGCGGAGCGAAATAGAATTAAAAGAGTATGCTGAAGAGCATATCAAGAATAAATTAGAGAGGATTCCCGGTTTAGCTTCGGCTTCAATTGTAAGTGGAGAGAATCGTCAGATCAATGTTAATATTGACCGTCAGAAGCTAGAAGGGTATAATCTATCTATTAATCAAGTGACGAGTGCATTACGTCAGCAGAATATAAATCTACCTGGTGGTGAAATTACAGAAAGGCCAACAGAGTATCTATTAAGAACCGAAGGACAGTTCGAAGATATTGAAGATATAAAGAATGTAATTATTGCAATGCGCCAACAGAAGCCAATTAAAGTCAAGGACGTTGCTGAAGTTGAAGATGGATATGCAGATAGGAATGTCTATGTTCGTCTTAATGGGGAGACGACTGTAGGAGCAATGGTTACTAAACAGTCTGGTGCTAATACTGTTGAAGTAATTAATCGAGCAAAAAAAGAGTTAGAAAAGATAAAGAAAGAACTACCTTCGGATATTAATATCAAGATTTCTCGTGACCAGTCAGAATTTATTAAGAAGTCTATCAATACCGTTCAGGAGAATGTAATACTTGGTGGGTTATTTGCAGTAATTGTTCTTTTCTTATTCTTAAGAAGCTTCCGTAGTACATTTATTATTAGTATGGCTATTCCAATAACAATTATTGCCGCTTTTGGTTTAATGTATTATAGTGGCTATACTCTTAATTTGATGACGCTTGGTGGTTTGGCTTTAGGGGTTGGAATGTTAGTTGATAACTCAGTTGTGGTTTTAGAGAATATATTCCGACATTTACGTCAAGAAGGAGCAGGACCGATTCAAGCGGCTAAGAAGGGAAGTAGTGAGGTAGGAACTGCAGTCTTTGCTTCTACGATGACTACTTTAGCTGTCTTTGTTCCGATTTCTTTTATCGAAGGAATCGCCAAAGAACTGTTTGGACCATTTTCGATGACGATCGCTTTTGCTCTATTGGCATCATTTATTATTGCTGTTACTTTTGTGCCGATGGCGTCAGCTAAATTATTAAGCTACAATAGTGCAGAAACGAGTCAAAAAGAGACTGAAGAAGAGGGGATGGCTGTTAGAGCTGCTAATAAAGTATTAAATATTTATCGAAATATGTTAGATTGGTCTTTAAGTCATCGTAAAACAGTGATTACTTTGACAGTAATCTTATTTGTTGCTTCATTAGCTCTCTTCCCATTAATCGGAAAAGAATTTATGCCTAGTTCGGAACGGAATGCATTCCGAATTATGTTAGAGTTACCAGTAGGTACTGATTTAAATACTACTAATCAAGAAGCTAAGAAGATAGAAGAGGTAATTGCTCAAGTGCCAGAAGTAAAGGTAGCCTTCAGTTTAGTAGGAGATAGTGGAGGTAGAGGAAGTACTAGTGGTTCTAATGAAGTTATGTTTATGGTTCGCTTAACAGACAAAGAGGAGCGTGAAAGAAGTACTAGTGAAATTCAAGAAGCAATTCGTTCGAAACTTCCATTAATTGCAGGAGCTGAGATAAGGTTTGCTGAAGCTAGTATGTTAGGCGGAGGCGGAGGTGGTTCTCCACTTCAAATTAAAATCTTTGGTGATAATCTAGATAGACTAGAGATGCTAGCTAAACAGGTTAAAGAAGAAGCTAAGCAAGTAAAAGATACTAGAGATGTATACAGTTCTGTAGATGTAGGAAAACCTGAAATCAATCTTGATATAGACCGTAAACGAGCAGCAGATTTAGGTTTAGGGATAAATCAGATTGGGAAAACGATTGAAAGTTATGTTAATGGGAGAACAGCAACCCAATATCATGGAACTACAGATGGAGACACTATTGATATTGAAGTGAGGCTAGCTCAAGAAGATCGAACTAATATGGAACAGCTCAGCCTAATGAAGATTATGAATTCTAAAGGTCAATTTATTTCTTTAGACTCTGTAGCTAAAATAGTTAAAACAGAAGGTCCAACAAGTATTAACCGTGAAGATCAAGAACGTTATGTTAGTGTTTACAGTGACCTTAAGGGCAATGATTTAGGTAGTGTTGTGGCGAGTATAAGAGATAGAGTAGAATCTAATATTGAGCTGCCAAATAATTATAGAATTGAATATAGTGGTGAAAATGAAGATATGAAAGAGACATTTAAGAATTTAAGTATGGCCTTGATAGTAGCCATTATATTAGTCTATATGGTTTTAGCTTCTCAATTTGAATCATTACTACATCCATTTATAGTAATGTTGACTCTACCATTGACACTGATCGGTGTTTTAACTGCTTTATTCTTAACTGGAGAAACACTTAGTGCTACTTCAATGATTGGAATCATTATGTTAGCAGGAATAGTAGTTAATAATGCTATCGTCTTAGTTGACTATATTAATATTCTTCGTAGTAGAGGTTTAAATCGAAGAGAAGCTATATTAGAAGCAGGGCCTGTTCGATTACGTCCAGTATTAATGACGGTTTTCACAACAATTTTAGGTTTGATTCCAGTAGCCGCTGGTTGGGGTAGCGGTTCTGAAGGAATGGCACCAATGGGAATTGCAGTAATTGGCGGTTTAACAACAGCAACTTTCTTAACTTTATTAGTAATCCCTACTTTGTATCTGACTTTAGAAAGAGTTAAGGAAATTGTAATTGCTATACCTAGTAATGTGAAAGATAAGATAGCAGGTTAGATAGAATTAGATTAAATTCTGAGGCTTATAATTATAAGTCTCAGAATTTCTCTGTTTAGGGGAAGGAGAATATTATCTATCTGTTGAGATAGTATATTAATAAAGGTAATATATAGGTAGGATATTAAAAAACAGATTAAATAGGAGTAGTTAATATGAGGAAATTTAATTTAAATAAAAAGCTAATAATCCTTAATTTGATAATGTTACTATTAATCACTATTATTACTGGTTGTGGTGAAGAATCTTCTAAACTTCCAACTCGTTTATCCGATGGAATGTCGGAAAAGCTAACTATTCATTTTATTGATGTAGGGCAGGCTGATGCTATTTTAGTTCAGTTGCCTAACGAAGAGAGTATCTTAATTGATGCCGGCAATAATGATGATGGGCAAATGGTAGTTGACTATATTAATCAGCTAAAGATTGATAGAATTGACTATTTAATCGGGACCCACCCTCATGAAGACCATATTGGAGGATTAGATAATGTAATTAATAATTTCGAGACTGGCAAGGTATATATGCCCCAAGTTAATCATACAACTGAGACATATAGAGAATTATTAACGGCGATTAAAGCAAAAGGAAAGAAGTCTGTCACTGCTCAAGCCGGTAAGGAATTAATTAATACAGATGAGCTAGAAGTGAAGTTATTAGGCCCGGTTAAAGAGCATGATGAACTTAACAATTGGTCAGTAGTAACTAAGATTAAATATGGTAATAATTCATTTCTTTTTACAGGAGATATGGAATCGGAAGCAGAAAAGGATATATTAAATGCTGGATTTAACCTGGAATCTGACTTATTAAAGGTGGCGCATCATGGTAGTAGTAGTTCTACAACACAATCGTTTTTAGAAGCAGTCAAGCCTAAGCATGGTATTATTTCTGTAGGAAGCGATAATGATTATGGTCATCCGTCGTCTTTTACTTTGCAGCGGTTGAAGGATTATGGAGTTAAAATTTATCGCACAGATAAACAAGGAACGATTATAGCAGTTAGTGACGGACAGAAGATTACTTTTAATCAAGAACAAACAGAATTTAAGTTGGGGGATAGTAGTATGGATAATAGGAAGAGTAAAGTTGACTTAATAAGGCTTGATTTAAAAGAAGAAATAGTAGTAATCAAGAATAATAGTAAGAAGAATATTAATCTTACTAATTGGAACTTGGTAAGTATTCGAGGTAACCAAGAATTTACCTTTCCAGACCGGAGTATAATCAAAGCAGGAAAGACTTATAAGGTGACTAGTGGTAGAAGGGCTAAGTCTGGAACTAATATGATTATTTGGACAGAGAGGTATATGTGGAATAATGGTGGTGATGCTGCAGCACTTTATGATGAAAATCATAATTTAGTGTCAGAGCTATCTAGATACTAAAGGGGGAAGAATGATGTTAATTATTGATCGTTTTGAAGGGGATATAGCGGTGATTGAATATAATAATACTACTTTTACAATTCCTAAGGAAGCATTACCGGTTAAGGCTAAAGAAGGTGATGTAATCAAGATTGTTGTTGATAAAGAGAGTACTAAGGAACGTAATGAGGAGATGAAGAATTTAAGTGATCAATTATTTACAGAATAATTATAATTAAAATAAGGACTTTTAATTGTTATAAGATATCCTTAAAACTATCTGTTTAAGGATATCTTATTTTATTAAGTGGAAGGGGAAAGTATTAAGATGATAAGGTTATTGGTATTTTTTTCATAAATTTTGAATAAAAGGCAGGTAATTTTTTGTTAGTATGTAATAAATAAGGTAAAGGTGGTATAAATATAATTCAAGTAGTATAGATATGAATGAGAGGAGTAAGACTAGAGAATGAAGTTAAATAGCAATATACAGGTCAATGATGAGGTTAAGATTACAAGTCTTTATATAATTACAGGTAGTTTATGGATTCTATTTTCGGATGAATTGATAAATATTTTAATTCAGGAAAAGATAATAACTAACAAATTTCAGACAATTAAAAGTTGGGCATATATCCTGATAACTGCAACTATATTTTACTCTCTTATTCATCGTGCTCTACATAGTCATAAGTTTCTCTTTGAAAATGCAGGGACAGCAATTGTTATTATTGATGAAGACACAAAGATCTCAATGATTAATGAAAAAGCAGGGGTGTTATTAAATTATACTCCAGAAGAGGTAATAGGTAGAAGTTTTAAGGACTTTATAGCCGAAGAAGAAGATATAGAGAAGTTAGTTAATTATCATAACTTGAGAAGAAAAAGTGATAAGGCGCTTCCGGATAAATATGAAATTAAGCTTTTAGATAATAGTGGTAATTACAAATATGCATTAATTCAAGTAAATATGATGCCTAATAGTAATAAGAGTATTGTTTCAGTCATTGATATTACTGAAAGGAAGCAAGCCGAAGATAAGGTTAAGTATATGAATTATCATGATGCGGTCACCAAACTCTATAATCGTAAATTTTATGAGGAAGAGCTTAAACGTTTAGATGTACCACGACAGTTGCCTTTAAGTATAATTCTAGGGGATGCTAATGGATTAAAGCTGACTAATGATATCTTTGGTCATCAAGTAGGTGATCAGTTATTACGGAAGATTGCTGAAGTAATTAAAGAATGCACTCGGGAAGAAGATATAGTGGCAAGGTGGGGTGGAGATGAATTTGGGATCATCTTATCTCAAACTGGGCAAGAGGAAACAGAGAGAATTATAAGTAGGATTAAAAGTAGTTGTGAGCGATCAGATTTTGAACCGATTCCACCCAATATTGCCTTAGGTAGTGCTACAAAAGAAGAAATAGGACAAGATTTGAATGAAATATTTGACAAAGCTGAGGCACAGATGTATCAAGATAAATTTGAGCATAAGAACTGTTCTAGTAATCCTTTATTACAGGCTTTATTATGTAAACTAGAAGATAGTAACTATGAAATTGTGGGACATGCCTCTAGAATGGTAGATTTAGCTAAGAAATTTGGGAAAGAGTTAGAGTTAACAGAACAACAGATAGAGCGTTTAGCTTTATTAGCAAAGTTTCATGATATAGGTAAGTTTACTGTTGAAAAGACAATATTAATAAAGGATAGTCCATTAAATGAAAAGGAATGGGAGAAATTCAAATCACACAGCAGTGTTGGCTATGAGATAGCTAGTAACTTTCGTAAGTTAAATGCGATTGCTAACTATATCTATCATCATCATGAGAATTGGGATGGAAGTGGATATCCCCAAGGTTTACAAGGAAGAGAAATTCCGCTCTTATCTAGGATTATACACATTATAGATTTTTATGATGCAATAACTCATGGAATCTATTATCAGCTAGACAAAGAAACGTATTATACTACAACCATGACTCAAATGAAAGCGATTAAAAAGCTTAATGAATATAGCGGTGAATTATTTGATCCTAAATATGTAGAGAAATTTATTAAGTTTATTGTTAATTTTGAATAGTATTGAAGTGTAGTCGATATATCAATTTGGTGTATCGACTATTTATTTGAGAATATAAATACATTTTTTTCAATTTATTTTATTTTTTAGCAGGACTATTTACTTATAGCCCTAAATTATATTAATAAGAATGAAATTAATGTAAATGATATAAAATATAGTAAATTAGTTATAGGCATAATTAAACAGAGAATGGTCGGCTAAAAAGTTAATTTTGGCGTATAATTCATTGATGTTGATTCTTTATTGCAGAATTATCACGGTAATATTGTTTTACGTGCTTATGATCCTAAATCAAAGAAGTTGACAACGGAGAAAGAAGTACCAGTTTCAGTATTAGTAGGTCAAGAGCAGAATTATGATTTAGAGGTGAAGAGTTTGCATGCACAATCAGTAGCGACTGGACATCTACTCTCACTTGATCTTTATAATAGCGGAAATGCTTTCTGTGAGCCTGAGACTGATCTAATTATTAAGGATGCAGAAGGTAAGTTTGTGGAACGAGTTGCTCTTAATCTACCAGAGGGTGTCGATAGAATCTTACCACTTAGAAATCAACGGGTAGTTGGTATAGCTAAGAACTTAAAACCAGGAAAGTATACAGCAGAGATTAATATTAAGAATGAAGGTAAAGACTTGATAAGTACAAAGAAGGAGTTCAAAGTTGAAGCTAAAAATTAAAGATAGGACTCCCCATAAAAAAGGAACCTGCTATTAACAGGTTCCTTTTTTAGTGATTGAAAGGGAGGTTGCAAGATAGCTTTGAGTATATCTTATAATTTAAGGGGGAAAATTTATTTACTAATTTTAAAAACCTTTCTACACCACCATAGGGTTAGTGCAGAAAGGTTAATAACATAACAGCACTTACCTTTGGCAGCTTGGCAGTCTTCCAATGAGACCCATAGCTTTGCGTCCTCGTTTCGCAACGAGTTTGCCTTTGACAAAAGTAAACAGTATTATTTACTTGTTAAATATATATTAGCATATTTTGACATGAAAGTCAAGTATTTTCTAAGAATAATCATGATTTTTTTAAAAAACAAAATTTAAATCCCATCCCACTTTAGATTCATCAGTTTTGCGGTCACGAGAGGTATAGACTCCTAGATGGATTGGTTTTACTCCTAATAGATTTAAATTCATTTTAGAGCCGATTCCAAACGCCGTTGATTCTGTGTCAGAACTTTGATAATCACTAAAGATATAAAAACCTATATCAGTGATCTGTATTATCTGCATAAATTCTATCGAATGTAAAAAATTATGTGTATAGATGGCATCAATGGCTGCTTGAAATTCAACAGTATCAGCTGGTTCGGTCCCGCGATAGATAGTGGGTGATGAAAGAAGATTAGTATTATTGAATACTATCTTTGGCTTTAAACTCCAAATGCTACTTATTTTAAACAGTTGTTGATGAGAAGTTAATACTTTATAATCATCAAATTCTGGTGAAATTAATAGAGTACTTTCTCCTTTAAAGTTTATATTATTGCGATTTAGGTCATATTCATTCTTTATAAGATTGAAGTTTTGCTGATTACGATTCGTTCTTCCTAAACTAAGTGTGTAGTTCTTAGCGTAATGTTTTAAAGTAAGCTCCCAATCATTCTGATCTGTTTTCATCCTGCTTTTGGCAATTAGATCGAGAGATGGAGTTATTTTTTTGATTCTAACTTGAGCTTCTAAATCGCTTCTTCTATCTTTAGTATTTAGGAGTAAGACATCTAGTTTACCTTTCTTTATTTCAAAGCCATATTGAGGGTCCATAAATTCATCTTTAAATAGATTCTGTTTAAAGACCGAATTATCTTTACCAAAGTAGAAGAGCGGTTTAACGATAAATGGATCTAAAATTAGACGGTTATACTTAAAATCATTTAATATCTGTGTCATATTCAATGGTTTTCTATTATTACTGCTATTTTTGGCAAGGGAGACATGGTTCTCTTTTAAAGTCTCTTTAATCTTAGGAAGCTGTTGCTTTGCCTGTTTATATCCTATTTGAATCAGTCTATTTGCTAATTGAAAATCCATAAAAGAGTATTCGCCGACTTTATTTCTAATTATTACATCAGAGTATTTTTTAGTAATTGGTGCTGAATTTTTCTTTTGTAATAGTTGGATCGTTCGAATTAAAGATCGAACTGAATTATTATAATTATCATATGGTAGTTCATCAATAGCAGTCGATGATATAATTAGATCAGCACCTAAGACTTTTGCTGTCTTAGCCGGAGTCAACTCTACAACTCCAGGATCTACTAATGAGAATTTTCCTTTTTGTTGGACCGGAAAATAAAATGGGACAGCATATGAGCTTTGAATAGTGTTAGCAATTCTTCCTGAGGTATGGACATATTTAACTCCTTTATTCAAATCAAAGCTGAGCAGGGCAGTTGGAATCGGAAAATTTTCTAATCTTTTAGTAGGTGCTAATCTCTCTAATGCATGATTAATCTCAACTGTCTTTAATAAGGATTGAGTAGAAGGAAAATTAAGACTGAACATATTAAAAAAAGTTGCTTTGGTTGCTATTTCTTCAATTTGGTCAATCGGAATTCCACTACCATACATAGTACCGATAATAGCGCCCATGCTAGTTCCCACAATCATATCCATAGGGATATTTGCTTCTTCTAAAGCTTTCAAGACTCCAATATGTACCAATCCTCTTGCTCCACCACCACCTAGAACTATAGCTACACGAGGATGTTTTAGATTATTAAAGCGAGGATTCTTTTCAATAACATAAGTATCTTGTCCTGCTTTAATCTTCTTATATTTAATTTGAGGATTATTATTAGCAGCATAGATGTTAAAAGTAGAAAGTGTTAATATAATTAATAATAGAATACTAATCAATCTAAACTTATTCATTTAAAAAACTCCTTCTGTATATTAATTGATCTTAATAATCTTCCAAGCAGTTCTATCTACTGGTCTATTCTTAAAATAACTTTCAGCATTAAAGAATATATACTCACCACTAGCTAATTTAGGAATATTAATAGCAACCTTTAATCTATTCTTATCTTTCTTAACAGCCATTTTGTCAAAGTTTAATCTATTACTTTGAAAAGGCATCATTTTTATTGAAGCCTCATTTGAATCTTTCTTAGTAGTAACAGCAAAGTCTAAAGTATGTCTCATGTCATTATTATCTTCTTTAGTTAGAAGATGCAAATGAAATTTAAAGCTATATTTATGAGTGAAATCTATTTTCATCTCTAAATTTAATACTAATTTACTCTTATTCAAGCTTAATTCACCTTCGACAATATCTCCGCCTGGAAAACGGCGTCTATTTTTATTATCGCTAGCTGGTTCTTGATATCGATAAGAAGCGTTATAAGAAGGTAGTTTAATAGAACTAATTTCTGATTCAGTATTAAATTTTTTTGGATTATCCTTGATAAAGATCTCATTATCTTTAACAAAACTAAGTAAGTATCTTTTTGTTACTTTCAGCTGTGACTTATATTTTCGGATAGCTTCTTCTTTATTATTCTTTTGGTCATCAGTGAGCTGAAAGTTGCTCCACTCAGCAATATTATCGATTAAAGCTTTAGGTGGTTTCATATCTTCACCTTTAGGCAGAGGCCATTTACCGCGATGAGTAAGATATTGATAGATTTCAGGTTTTTTTAGTAATTTCTTATCTAATTCAATTTTAGCCAACGCATAATAAAGAAAATTATAAGCTGCCCAGTGGTCGGAATGCTCATCAAAAGTAGAAGAAACAAATATCTTAGTTGGTTGATGCTTAATTAAAATCTCAACTAAATCTTCAATAATATTGCGACCGGTATATGGTTGTTCCTGTTTATAAGCAAGTGTATAAGGGTTATTAACTGTTTGCGTATATCGAGAAAGATAAACCTTCTCATCATGCCAATACTCTCCCCATAAGAAGCTTATTCCTCGGTCGGGGTAGCCTAAAAAATAGATATTCTCTTGTGGTAAGCCAAGAGTCTGCAATGCTTTAATTGATTCCTGCTGTCTTAACTCACCAAATTTTTTAAAGCTTTTATGAGAAAGAAAAGGACGCAAAAAATTCCTGACAGCTCCCCAGCGGAAACCATCACCATTAGTCAAAAAAACTACCTGCACAGCTATATCTTTATCCAAAGCGTCTTGAATAATGCCTCCGCAGCTTAAAGCTTCATCATCACAGTGGGGTGCTAAAATTAAGATGCTATCTTCATCTTCGTTTAACTTTAATTCATGAAAATCGTCTAAATTAGAAATAGTCATGCTTTTATCTTGCCTCCTTTGCTTTATTATATTCTTTATTGCAAGGAATATAAACTCCTGCGAATAAGAGAATAATTAATAGAATAATCAATCTTTAATTAGGCAATATTAAGAATGTACAACCATAAAAAAGAGGGATTTGACATTTGATGCAGAAAAGATTAGAATGACTAATAATATAAAGGATTGATTTAAAATGTCCCTCTATAAGACAGATGCTATCGTTTTAAGACATTATGAATTTGATGAAGCAGATAAATTAATCGTTCTATATACAAGAGACTATGGTAAAGTAAAAGCAGTGGCTAATGGTGCCCGCAAGACAAAGAGTCGCTTGGCTGGAGGAGTAGAGCTATTTACTTATAATGATCTCTTACTCTATCAAGGTAAATCATTATCAACAATCAGTCAATGTGAAATTAAAAATTCATTTGCTAAATTGCGGTCTGATCTTTTTAAGATGGCCTATGCATCTTATTTAGCAGAAGTTGTTAACGAATTTACAGTTGAGGAAGAAAAGAATGAATCAGTATTTGCTCTGCTATTAGCTACACTTCATCTTTTAAATGATGGCGGGGATTTAGAAATAATAACTCGTTTCTTTGAATTGAGATTACTAAACTTATTAGGATACCGTCCAGTAATTGATATCTGTGTAGAATGTGATAAGGAGTTAGCAGAAGTTAAACAGCTTAGATTTAGTTCAGTAGCCGGAGGATTAATCTGTCCTCAATGTTCTAAAGTTGATCAGTACGCTATGCGGCTTAGTAAAGGAACAGCAGCAATTATGAAACGTCTGCTTACTATTGATTATAAGAAGCTAGATAGATTAAAAGTTCCTAATAGATCGAAGAAAGAATTAGCAAAGATACTACCTAATTACCTACAGTCTATTATAGAGAAGAAATTAAAGAGTTTAGATTTTATCAAAACCTTAACTATAGTAGAAACTTAGAGTGAGGTGAAATCATGGAAGAAACTAATGAAAAATTAGAAAAAATAGACGTAATCAGAGAAAGAACAGGAGTAGGCTATAAAGTTGCTAAAGAAGCTCTGATCAAAGCCAATGGTGATGTTGTAGAAGCCATCGTTAAGATAGAAGAAGATAAGGTAGAACGTAAAAAAGAATTTCATGTAGCTGGGAATAATTTAATCGAAAAGATTAAAGAGCTAATCAAACGGGGGAATATAACCAAAATTAAGGTTAAGAAAGGTAAAGAGATAATCTTTAGCATCCCCGTAACCGTTGGGGTCTTAGGCACGATGATTTACCCACCTTTAGCGGTCTTAGGAATGTTAATTACCGTAGCTGGGAAGTATACATTAGAAGTAGAATATGGAAAAGCATAATTAATAAATAGAGTTTCCCCATTTTTTAAAGTAAATAATATGAAAATTATCAACACCTAAAATTGTGGACAATTAACCTTAACAATTGATTAAAATAGATTATCCACAGATTACGCAAAAAAGGTGAAATTACCTCCGTTTTTTGGTATAATTAGGTTGGACACCAAAACCAAAAAGGAGGAATTCCACCTATGATTAATTATACCAAACTTATATACCAATTGAAAAGGAAATTATCAAGTTTTTCTAAAAAAATTACTAAAAAGTTATCTAAACCTAAATCTAAATTTGTCTTTCAGGTACTATATGGACTATTAGAAAACCAAACTGTTTTATTAAGTGAAATTTCTAGAGCGTTAAAAGAAGATATAACACTGAAAAAAACTATTGATCGCTTATCAAGAAATTTCAAAAACTTTGATGAACAACAAAAAATAATGGATGATTATATCAATACAATAAAACCAATTATTAATGAAGACACTATATTTTGCTGTGATAAATCCGACATCATCAAGCCTCATAGCAAAAAATTAGAGGCTTTAGATAGAGTACGTGATGGAAGTACAGGTAAAACAGAAGATGGTTATGATACTTTTGAGATAGCCGCCTTAACTACTGAACATGAAATGCCTGTGTCCATATATTCTCATGTTTATTCTACACTTGAAAAAGGGTTTAAAAGTCAAAATATGGAGACAATAGCTGGTCTTGAGTTTGTTAAAGAACATTTTGGCAATATAGGCATTTATGCTTTAGACCGTTGGTATGATAACAACCTTTTCTTTAAATATTTTACTAAAAAAGGTGATGAATGCGATTTTGTAATTAGAGCTAAAAAAACTAGAGACGTCATTTATAAAGGTGAAAAAATGAATATATTTGATGTAGCAAATCTTTATAAAGGAAAATACGTTACCCATTTTAAAGATAAATATGATAATCATAAAAAAGTAAAGTTCAGCTATACAAACATTAAATTACCCGCAATACCAGATAAAGAATTAACACTTGTTATAGTTAGAGGATTCGGTAAATCACCTATGATTTTAATTAGTAACTTAAAGCCTAAATCAAAAAGACTCACTCGAGTAATACTTAAAACTTATATTAAAAGGTGGAAGATTGAGGAGTATTTTAGATTTAAAAAACAACAATTTAATTTAGAAAATATCAGAGTCAGATCTTTAAATAGTATTAGAACTATGGATTTGATTTTAACTATTTTAATCGGCTTTATAGCAATATTTTCAGAAAAAAGAAAAACTACTAAGTTAAGCTTATGGATTTCTAAATTATCTAAAAGAATTTATGAAATACCTAAATTTGATTATTATGCAATAACAGATGGTATTTTTACTATTTTGAAGAAAACAAGAAAAGGAATCCAAAGCTTTATAGATAAAAATCTCAAATTTAAAGCATCACAACAGCTCAATCTGCCAAACTTACTATTATGATAAGGTTTAAAGGTAATTGCTATTTTGATTTTGGGGAAACTCTATTAATTAATAAGTATTGACAACTCTTGCTAAGTCTGATATATTTAATACAAAATTAAAGATAAGCTGTGTAGAAGAAGAGGAGTAACTAAAGTTTGATTATCATAGCGAATTAGGGACAGTGGAAGCCTAATATAATCACTTAGTGAACGGCACTTTGGAGCAGCATCGCAAAGAGAATTATCTACTAATAGATAATTAATTAGGGTGGAACCGCGGGAAAACCTCGTCCCTGATAGTAATTGACTGCTATCAGCGACGAGGTTTTTTAGTTGACAATATAAAAGCTTATTCTAACAATTTCTAAGGAGGAATATAAACGATGAATTTCCAAGATATGATTCAAGCACTAAATCAATTCTGGGCAGATCAAAAATGTATTATCCAACAGCCTTATGATATCGAAGTAGGTGCAGGAACGATGAATCCAGCGACTACTTTACGAGCATTAGGACCGGAGGATTGGAATGTAGCCTATGTAGAACCGTCTAGACGACCGACTGATGGTCGTTATGGAGAGAACCCAAACCGATTACAACATTATTATCAATATCAGGTGATTATGAAGCCATCACCAGAAGATATTCAGGAGATCTATTTGGATAGTTTACGAGCATTAGGGATTGAACCTGAAAAGCATGATATTCGTTTTGTAGAAGATAACTGGGAATCACCGACTTTAGGTGCCTGGGGATTAGGCTGGGAAGTATGGTTAGACGGCATGGAGATTACTCAATTTACATATTTTCAGCAGGTAGGAGGCTTTGATGTAAAGCCGGTTTCAGTAGAGATTACTTATGGTTTAGAAAGGATTGCCGTCTATCTACAGGAAGTGGATAGCGTCTTCGATATCGAATGGGTTGATGGTATCTCTTATGGCGATGTACATCATCAAGGCGAGGTTGAACATTCTAAGTATAACTTTGAGGTAGCTGATATAGATACTTTATTGCAGTTATTTAACCTCTATGAAGCAGAAGCTAAGCGAGCAATGGAACATGACTTAGTTCTACCAGCTTATGATTACGTATTGAAATGTTCGCATACCTTTAATCTCTTAGATGCCCGGGGAGCTATCAGTGTAACAGAAAGGACTAGCTACATTAAACGAGTTAGAGATCTTGCTAATCTATGTGCGAAAGGATATGTCGAGCAGCGAGAAGAATTAGGACATCCATTACTTAAGAAGGCAGGAGGGACTGAAGATGAATAAAGAAGATTTATTATTAGAAATAGGAACTGAAGAGATTCCCGCTGGATTTATGAAGCCAGCTTTTGAACAGCTAGAAAGATTAGCTAATAATTTATTCGAACATTATCGGATTGATTTTAATGAGATAGAGACTTATGGTACTCCAAGAAGATTAGTACTCCTTTTAAGAGGGGTTAGTAGTGAACAGCAAGACTTAACCAAAGAAGTAAGAGGTCCTGCTAAGAATATTGCTTTTGATGACGACGGAAATCCTAATCAAGCAGCCAAAGGTTTTGCTAGAGGACAAGGGTTAGATGTTGAAGACTTAGAAGTACGTGACACTGATAACGGAGAATATCTATTTGCAGTCAAGACTGAAGAAGGAGAAGCAACTCAAGGACTATTATCTGAAATTCTAGATAAATTAATTAATGACCTAAGCTTTCCTAAAGCAATGCGCTGGGCTAATAAGGATATGCGCTTTGTCCGACCTATCCAATGGTTATTAGTTCTTTACGGAGAAGAACAGATTGATTTGGAGATAGCAGGCACTAAATCTGATAGATATACCATCGGTCATCGTTTCTTAAGCAAAGGAAAAATTGAAATTGATTCAGTAGATGACTATTTTGATACATTACAAGAAGAGTATGTAATAGTAGATCAGGATAAGAGAAAAGAAATGATCGTTGAGCAGATTACTGAATTAGCAGAAGAAGTTGGAGGAGAAGTCCTAATTGATCAAGGTTTACTGACCGAGGTTAATTATCTTGTTGAATATCCAACTGCTTTAATCGGTAGTTTTGAATCTGAATTCTTAGAGTTGCCACGAGAAGTATTAATTACATCGATGCGTGAGCATCAGCGTTACTTCCCCGTGGAAGATGAAGATGGAAGTTTAATGCCACGGTTCATTACAGTACGAAATGGTTCCGAAGAATATATTGATATCGTTAAAGAAGGTAATGAGAAGGTGCTTAGAGCAAGACTAGCCGATGCTAAATTCTTCTATGATGAAGATCAAAAAGAACATTTATTCGATAAGGTAGATGAATTAAAAGATATTATCTTCCAAGAAGATTTAGGGACTATTTATGAAAAAGTAGAAAGGTTAGTTAAATTAAGTGAAGAATTTGCCCAAACATTAGATTTAGATGCAGCCAAGATTAATCATACTAAACGTGCAGCGTACTTATGTAAAGCAGATTTAGTAACAGAGATGGTAACTGAATTTGCTAAATTACAAGGAGTCATGGGGCGTGAATATGCCAAGTTATCTGGTGAAGAAGAAGCTGTAGCAAATGCTATCTTTGAACATTATCTACCTCGTCATGCAACAGATGAACTGCCAGTAGGTATACTAGGGCAGATAGTTAGTATCGCTGATAAGATAGATAATATCGTAGGGTGTTTCGGTGTCGGATTAATTCCAACCGGTTCTCAAGACCCTTATGCTTTAAGAAGACAGACCCAAGGGATCGTAAAGATTATCTTAGAAAACGAATTAGCACTAAATTTAAATGATCTAATCGATAACTCTCTCAAGCTATTTGCTGACAGCGGTAAGTTAACTCGTGATGCTAAGGAAGTAAAGATAGATGTATTAGACTTCTTTAAACAGAGATTAGAAAGATTATTTAAAGAAGCCGAAATTCGTTATGATGTCTGCGATGCTATCTTAGCAACAGACTTTACAGATATTAACGATGCTTTAGAAAGAGCCCAAGCATTAATGGCATTTAGAGAAAAAGAGCAATTCGAAAATCTAATCACTGCCTATAATCGTGCAGGCAACTTAGCCGAAAAGGCAACAAGCGATGAAATTAATCCAGATCTATTTGTAGATGATTCAGAACAAGAATTATATAATGCTTACTTAGCTACTAAAGAAGAAGTAGAAGCCTTATTAGCAGATAATAACTACGTAGCTGCTTTAAATAAATTAGTAACACTTCAGCAGCCAATTGATCAGTTCTTCGACTCAGTAATGGTCATGGCTGATGATAAAGCAGTAAAAGAGAATCGTTTAGCACTACTAAGAAACATAGTTGACATCTTTACAGAAGTAGCAGACTTATCACAAATTGTAACTGACTAACTTTAATTGATAATGGACAATTGATAATTGACAATTGACAGTTGACAGTTGACAGTTGACAGTTGACAATTAATAATTAATAATTCGGAGTTAAACTTATATTCATAATCATTCATAATTGATTGTTTATAAGTACTTGATTAATTGAACTTCATAATTAGATTTCAAGCATAATTAATTGATGTAAGCCACTTAAAAATGTAGCAGGTTGGAGTAAATAAAAGCATGATTAGGTTGTTTTTTGTTCGACCGTTAGGGAGTTTAAAACAACCCATGCTTTTATTTGCGGAAGCCGTCGCGGAATTTTTGGGCATCAGCAATTAATTATGCAAGCACTCAATATTTCAAATTAATTATGCTAAAACCCGAAATCCTCTTTAGGAGCTGATACTCAAAATGTCCAAAGCAACCGTCTTTATAATTTCAGATTCAATCGGTGAAACTGCACGCCAAGTTGTACAAGCAGCTGTTACTCAATTCAATAGCTCTACTTTAATCAAAACTAAAAGATTTTCTTATGTTACAGAAAATGATGATATTGACGAAATAATTAATGAAGCAAAGGACCAAAAGAGCATCTTAGCCTTTACTCTAATTAACCCAGAACTAAGGAGTTATTTAAGATTACAGGCTGACGAAGCAGAGATTCAATATGTAGATATTATGGGACCAATGATGGATGCTTTAAAGGAGGTATTAGATGTATCTCCCAAATTACAACCTGGGTTAGTAAGAAGGTTAGATGAAGAGTACTTTAAAAGAATAGATGCTATTGAATTCACAGTTAAATATGATGACCGTAATGATACAGCAGGAATTAAGAAGGCAGATATAGTCTTAGTTGGTATCTCTAGAACATCTAAGACGCCATTATCTATCTATCTTTCTTACCGTGGGTATAAAGTAGCCAATATTCCATTAATTCCAGAAGTAGATCCCCCAGATGTTCTATTTGGTAATCCCAATTATAAAGTAATTGGTCTAACTATCTCCCCGAATGCATTGAATGAGATTAGACAAGAAAGATTAAAAGCTTTGGGATTAGATTTAGAATCGGATTATGCTTCTATGCAGCGTATTAATAGAGAATTAAGCTATGCCCATCGAATTATTGATAAGATAGGTTGTCCAGTAGTTGATGTAACTAATAAGTCAGTAGAAGAATCTGCTAATCTTGTATTAAAATTAGTAGAAGAATAATATAATATCTATGACAAATATAAAAACCCTGAGCTATAAATTATGTTCAGGGTTTTTAATTATGTTGCACAAATTAAGAAAAAGTTTATATTAAAGAAGGAGAATCGACCCTTAATCTAGTATATAATAAGTGAAAAGTATAATATGTTACACTTTTTAGTGATTATGAGGTTAATAGTACAACATATAAAAGTAGAGTGACACATATATTAATATTGAGGGGGGATCGAGAATTAATTTAAGCAAAAGACAGAAGAAGATCATTGAGATAGTAAAGAATAATGAACCAATTGCCAGTAAAGATATAGCTAATAAGTTAGATTTGACTCGCAGTGCCCTCCGTTCAGATTTATCGGTTTTAACGATGGCTAATATATTAGAAGCCAAACCAAGAGTTGGATATTTTTATGCACAGGATAATACTTCTTTAGCTAGTTTTTCTGAATTATATGATAGAAAGGTTAGTGAAATTAAATCTGTACCGGTAGTAATTAAAGAAGAGACTTCAGTCTATAACGCAATAGTGACCCTCTTTTTAGAAGATGTAGGTTCATTATTTGTTATAGATGATGAAGATGAGACTTTGATTGGAGTTATCTCTAGAAAAGATCTATTAAAGATTGCCATGGGTGAAGCAGATATTAACCAAGTACCAGTTAGTGTTGCTATGACTCGGATGCCAAATGTAATTACTATTGGTGATGATAATACAGTCTTTCAAGCGGCTAGACGATTAGTAGATTATGAGATTGATGCATTACCAGTAGTAAAGAACTTAACTAATGAATCAGGGGAACCACTAGAGGGCAAATTAAAAGTAATTGGTCGAGTTAGTAAAACTAATATTACTAGAGTCTTTGTTGACTTTGGGTTGGAGATATAGGGAGGTAAAGGAACTTTGCTAAAAGAGACAGTTAAAGACGTTTTAACCGTATTCATCGTATCAGATTCTATTGGTAAAACAGCAGAAACAGTAGTAAATGCAGTAGCCAGTCAATTTAATACTGATAAGATTAAATTAAAGAAGTTTACTAATGTAACCAGCATAGCCAAATTATCAGAAATAATAAATAGAGCAGAATCCAATAATGTAGTCTTAGCTTATACTATTGTTTTACCTGAATTAAATGAATATATAAAAGATGCAGCTAAGCAGTCTGATATTCCAATTATAGATATTATGGGACCAACTATGTCCAAGTTTTCACAAGCATTAGGACAAACGCCCCAATTGGAGCCAGGGTTAAATCGTAAGATTGATCAAGCTTATTTTGAAAGAATAGCTTGTATCGATTTTGCTATTAGATGTGATGATGGAAAAGACTTAACGAAACTAAAAGAAGCAGATATTGTAGTGATCGGGGTCTCGAGAACTTCTAAGACTCCATTAAGTATGTACTTAGCACATCAAGGCTATAAGGTTGCTAATATTCCAATAGTGCCGGAGGTAACTCCGCCCCAAGAAATATTTTCAGTAGAAGCTAAAAAAGTAGTTGGATTAACGATTTCGCCTACTACTTTACAGGATATTAGACAGCAGAGACTAAAAGCAATGCGATTTGATAAGCATGCTGATTATGCAAAAGTCGATAGAATTTTAGAAGAATTAAATTTTGCCGAAAAGATAATGAAGAAGATAGGTTGTATGGTTATTGATGTAACGAATAGGTCTATTGAGGAGACTGCCAGTGAGATATTATCCGAAAGGAGTGGACTATAAATGGAAAGAGAATTAGCTCTAGAATTTGTTAGGGTAACTGAAGCGGCAGCATTAGCGGCTGCGCCGTGGATGGGTAAAGGTGATAAGATTAGTGCCGATCAGGCAGCAGTTGATGCTATGCGAGCTGTCTTTGACACTGTCAATATTAAAGGGACAGTAGTAATTGGTGAGGGTGAGAAGGATGAAGCACCGATGCTATATATTGGTGAAGAGATTGGATGTAGTGAGTCACCGGAATTAGATATAGCAGTTGATCCTGTAGAAGGAACCACTTTAGTTGCTAGGGGATTGCCAAACTCCTTAGCAGTGGTAGCAGCAGCAAAAAAAGGAAACTTACTTAAGACACCAGCTTGGTATATGAAGAAGATTGCCGTAGGTCCACAAGCAAAAGGAGCAATTGACATTCAAGCTACTCCTACTGAGAATTTGAAATCAGTAGCTGCAGCTAAAGGGAAGAAAGTTGAAGACTTGACAATAATTATTCTCGATCGACCACGCCACGAAGAGATTATCAAAGAAATTCGTGAAGCAGGTGCAAGAATTAAACTCATTACTGATGGTGATGTAGCAGGAGGAATTGCTACAGCTCTTGAGCATACTGGAGTTGATATATTAATGGGAATTGGTGGAGCCCCAGAAGGTGTGCTAACTGCAGCAGCCTTAAAATGTTTAGGTGGAGAGATTCAAGCACAGTTACGTCCGCGAGATGATGAAGAATATGAAGAGGCCAAAGCAGAAGGATTAGCCGATCCGAAAAAGATATTGACTACTGATGACTTAGCTAAAGGTGAAGATGTAATGTTTTCAGTAACTGGTATAACTAATGGTGAACTGTTAAAAGGGGTTCAGTACCATGGTAATCAAGCAGAGACTCACTCTATTGTGATGCGTAGTAAAACAGGAACTATCAGAAATATCAAGGCAGAACATAAGATTAATCAAAAGCCATCTTATTTTAAGAAGCAAGTAATTAATAATATTTAGTGGTGTAGATATCTTATTCAATAAAAACTTATAATCTTAAAAAGGAGTTGTTAATAATAATGACCTCGGAAAAGAAGTATATTTATTCGTTTGAAGAAGGTTCTTTAGATCTAAAGCCAATCTTAGGAGGAAAGGGAGCTAGTCTAGGTGAGATGACTGGTTTAGATTTACCAGTACCTCCAGGAATGACATTGACTACAGAAGCTTGTAATCTATATTATGAAAATGATGAGACTTTACCTGAATTTTTAGCCGAAGGAATTAAGGAGTATTTAAAAGAGGTAGAGGAGAAGACTGGTAAGAACTTTGGCGATAATGATAGTCCTTTATTGCTATCAGTTCGTTCGGGAGCAATAATCTCTATGCCTGGTATGATGGATACTATTCTTAACTTAGGCTTAAATGATCAATCAGTAAAAGGGTTGGCTAAAGAAACGAATGATGAACGTTTTGCTTATGATTGTTATCGCCGTTTTATCCAAATGTTCGGTGATGTAGTATTAAAGATCGAAGGCTACAAGTTTGGTAGGACATTAGATGCCTTAAAAGAAGAAGTTGGAGCAGAGGATGATTTAGACTTAACTACTGAGGATTTACAAGAATTAGTTGTTAGATATAAGGCAATTATTAAAGATGAAGCCGGAATTGAATTTCCACAGGATCCTATGGATCAGTTAATTACTGCTGTAGAGGCTGTATTTGGTTCATGGAATAATGAACGAGCTATTATCTACCGAAATGCTCATGATATTGCTCATGATTTAGGTACAGCAGTTAATATCCAGACTATGGTATTTGGGAATATGGGTGATGATTCTGGAACAGGAGTTGTCTTTACAAGGAATCCATCCACAGGAGAGAATGAGTTATACGGAGAATACTTATTAAATGCACAAGGAGAAGATGTAGTAGCCGGAATTAGAACACCGAAATCTATTCAAGCATTAGAAGATTCAAAACCAAACGTCTTTAAGCAATTAGTAGAGGTAACAGAGACTTTAGAAGATCATTATCAGGATATGCAGGACATTGAATTTACTATTGAAAAAGGAAAGTTATACTTATTGCAGACACGAACTGGAAAACGAACTGCAAAAGCAGCGATTAAGATAGCTTCTGACATGGCTGATGAAGGGTTAATTACTAAAGAAGAAGCATTACTTAGAGTAGAGCCGAAGCATGTTGAAAAGGTATTACATAGACAGATAGACCCTGATGCAGAACCAGAAGTGATTGCTAAAGGATTACCAGCATCGCCAGGAGCAGCAGCAGGCCAAGTTGTATTCTGTGCTGATGAAGCTGAAAAGTTAGCTGGAGAAGGAAAGAAAGTAATCTTAGTTAGTTTGGAAACAACGCCAGAAGATATCCACGGAGTTTTAGCTTCCCAAGGAGTGTTAACTACTCGTGGTGGAATGACTAGTCACGCAGCAGTAGTAGCAAGAGGTATGGGTAAACCTTGTGTCTGTGGTTGTGAAGAGATAAGTGTTGACTTTGAAGCAGAAGAGTTCTTAGTTAGTGACCAAAAGATTAGGAAAGGCGATCATATAACAATTAACGGTGGAAATGGCGAAGTAATTGTCGGTAGTGTAGATATGACAGAACCGAAATTGAGCAAGGAGTGCCAACAAATATTAAACTGGGCTGATGAGCTAAGAGAATTAGAGGTAAGAACTAATGCTGATAACGGTCCAGATGCTGCAAAAGCAGATGAATTTGCTGCCCAAGGAATTGGACTCTGTCGAACAGAGCATATGTTTATGGCGGCGGATAGAGTGCCGATAGTACAAAAGTTAATCTTAAGTGAATCAAAAGAAGAAGAAACCGAAGCTTTAGCTCAATTAGAGCCGATGCAAAAAGATGACTTTGAGGAGATCTTCAAAGCAATGAAAGGTAAACCAGTAACAGTTCGTCTATTAGATCCACCATTACATGAGTTCTTGCCTGATTTACCAGAGTTGATTAAAGAAGTAACTGAACTGGAGAATGCAGGAGATGAAGAAGAATTAAAAGAGAAGCGAGAGTTATTAAGAAAAGTAAAAGATATGAGCGAATCTAACCCAATGCTAGGGTTTAGAGGTTGCCGTTTGGGAATCATGATTCCAGAAATCTATGAGATGCAAGTAAGAGCAGTCTTTAAAGCAGCAATCGAATTAGTTGAAGAAGGGGTAGAGGTTAATCCAGAAATCATGCTTCCGTTAGTTACTCATGTTAACGAGTTTAAGATTCTTAGAGAAAAAGTAGAGAATATAGCTGATCAATTATTAGCAGAAGCTAATCTTGACTTAGAATATAAAGTAGGAACTATGATTGAATTACCAAGAGCATGTATGACAGCAGACCAGATTGCCAAAGAAGCAGACTTCTTCTCCTTTGGGACTAATGACCTAACTCAAACTACATTTGGGTTCAGTCGTGATGATGCAGAAAGTAAGTTCCTACATTATTATGTAGACGAGGAAGTCATTGAAGATAATCCATTTATTTCTTTAGATGCTAATGGAGTTGGTAAATTAGTTAATTTAGCAGCAGATTCAGGACGAAAAGTTAATCCTAATTTAAAAGTTGGAATCTGTGGAGAACACGGTGGAGAACCAAAATCGATAGCTTTATGCCACGAATATGGATTAGACTATGTTAGTTGCTCTCCGTATCGAGTACCAGTAGCACGTCTAGCAGCTGCACAAGCTAAGATTAATAGTGAAGAATAAATAGTAATATAACCTAACTAGCAAATGAACAAAAAGATAAGGGGAATTTCCCCTTATCTTTTTGTTTTAAATACTAATTTTTATACTTTTTTCTTTTTAAAAAGGAATTCTTATGACTGTCGTGTAATAATAATATAACAGTTGAAAGGAGTGGTTTTTTAATGTTGATTATTGGTCTTAATGGTAGTCCAAATCAGGACGGAAATACAGAATTATTATTAAATAAAGCATTAGATGCTGCAGAAGAATTAGGAGCAGAAACAGAAATTATTCAGGTTGCCGATAGTTTAGAAGAGTTAGAAGAACCATACTGTACTAGTTGTTCACAGCCATGTGCTAAGGTTTGCTATGAAGGAACTAAATTAGAGGAAGACTATGACTTACTGACTAAAGCTGATGGAGTTATCATTGGTAGTCCGGTCTACTTTGGAACTGTTAGTGCTCAATTAAAAGGTTTTTGGGATATGACTCGTGACTTACGTAAAGAGTTTAGTTTACTTAATACAGTAGGAGGAGGCGTAACTGTTGGAGCAGGTAGATTCGGAGGTCAAGAGACTACTTTAAATGCTATACATGATATGATGTTAGTTCAGGGTATGATAGTTGTAGGTGATGGTGATGATGAAAGTGATGCTGGTCACCAAGGAGCTGCTGCTCAACGTTTAGCTGCCGAAGATGAAAATGGACAGTTAAGAGCAGAGATTATAGGAAGAAGAGTAGCGAAAGTAGCTAATGCTACTAAAAGTTTACGATAGCTAAAAACTAAGGAAGGTGAGTTATAATGACTCACAGAGAGAGACTAGAAAAAATAGAAGTAGAGCGTCTAGCTGATAATGCAGCTTTAAGTATTGAAACGAAAGGAAGACAGTATGAAGAGCCAAAGTGCCAAGTAAGGTCAGCCTTCCAACGAGATAGAGACCGTATTATTCATTCTAAAGCTTTTAGGCGTTTAAAACATAAGACGCAGGTCTTTATTGCGCCTGAAGGAGACCATTATCGTACTCGTTTGACTCATACTTTAGAAGTGTCTCAGATTGCTCGAACCATTGCCAGAGCTTTATATTTAAATGAGGATTTAACTGAGGCAATAGCCCTGGGTCATGACCTGGGGCATACTCCTTTTGGGCATGCTGGGGAAAGTGCTTTAAATGAAGTCTATCCTTTAGGGTTTGAGCATAATAAACAGAGTTTAAGAGTAGTAGAATTATTAGAAGTTAAGTCTGATAATTATTCCGGGCTTAACTTAACTGTCGAAGTTAAAGATGGCATCTTAAATCATACTGGTTCTAAAGAACCTATGACCTTAGAAGGACAGATTGTAAAGATAGCAGATAGAATAGCATATATTAATCATGATATAGATGATGCGTTGCGAGCAGGGGTTATATCCAAAGAAGATTTGCCCCAAAGTCCTTTAGAGGTTTTAGGTCAAAGTAGTGCTGAAAGAATTGATAATATGGTAAAAGATATTATCAAGAATAGTTGGCAGACTGATAAAATAAAGATGAGTAAAGAAGTAAAGGCAGCAACAGATGAGTTAAGGAGTTATCTCTTTGCTCATGTGTATATCGGTTCAATGGCAAAATCAGAAGAAGGAAAAGCGAAGAAATTATTGAAAGAACTATTTATATACTATAATCAATATCCCGAAGAATTAACATCTGAATTTAAAGATAAATTAAATGAATATACTATAGACCGAATAGTTGTTGATTATATTGCGGGGATGACTGATAGATATGCATTAAAGATGGGAGAAGAGTTATTCTTGCCTAATCCATGGCTTGGATAATCCAATGCATAATTTTATAAAAAATGGAAATAATAGACTCAAGCTCTAATTAGAGAGGTATAATATATATTTATTGAAGTTCATAATTGAATGTTAAGTATGCTTAACATTATAAGAGTTTTATACCAATAAATCATAAAATTAGCTATTATAAAGAAGGAATTTAGTGATTTTTATCGAAAAAAGTTTATTGCTGCCTATAATGATTGGAGAATTTAAAATGAAAGTTTTAGTTGATGCAGATGCGTGTCCAGTTAAAGATTTAATTATTAAGTTAGGGACTAAGACTACTTACCAATTGATAATGGTAAGTAGTGTAGCCCACTGGTCTAAACAAACAAAGAATGAAGAAGTAGATTATATTACTGTTGATAATAGGCCAGAGGCTGCGGATATGAAAATTATTAATTTAGCTAATACTAGTGATATAGTAGTAACACAGGATTATGGATTAGCAGCACTATTGTTAGGTAAGGGAGTTAAAGTACTATCACCAAGAGGAAAACTCTTTACAGAAGCTAATATTAATTATCTTTTAAGTAGAAGACATCAAACAGCTAAATTACGAAGAGCTGGCGGAAGAAGTAAAGGGCCTAGCAAATATTCAGAAGCTGATAGGGAACGATTCGAGAATAATTTTAAAAAATTACTTGGACTACTATGATTAAAGGGTGAGTTAGATTGGCTTATATAGATGATAATTTTATAGATCAAGTTAGATTTGGTAACGATATAATAGATGTCATTTCTGAGTATTTGCAACTAGAGCGTTCTGGTAGTGATTATAAAGGCTTATGTCCTTTTCATGATGAAAATACTCCATCATTTATGGTTAGTCCAGATAAACAGCTATATCACTGTTTTGGTTGTGGTGCTGGCGGGAATATATTTAACTTTATAATGGAGATTGAGAATGTAGAATTTATAGAAGCTGTTGAAATCTTAGCCGAAAGAATCGGTTTATCATTACCAGAAAAGGATAATTATAATGATAAAAAACGGTCTAAAAAAGGAGAGATATATGAGATTCATGATTGGGCCGTTAAGTTCTTTAATTATTTGTTGACTGAAACTAAGCAGGGGGAAGAGGCTTATAATTATTTAAAGAATCGTGGTTTCGATGAGGAAATTATAAAAAAATTTCAATTAGGTTATGCGCCTGATAGTTGGGATGCACTCTTTAATTTCTTAAAAAAGAAAGGTTATTCAGTAAAGCGTATTCATCAGTCGGGCTTAATAATTCCTCGTAAAAAAGGTAATGGTTATTATGATCGTTTTCGTAATAGACTTATCTTTACGATCTGTAATCCACGGGGACAGACAATTGGTTTTGGCGGTAGGGTTTTAGATGATTCACAGCCTAAATATCTTAATTCACCAGAAACTATAGTCTTTAACAAGCGAAACAATCTTTATGGTTTACATTTAGCGAAGAAAGCAATTAGAAGGTCAGGTAGTGCTGTTATAGTTGAAGGTTATACAGATATGATTACCGGATATCAATTTGGTATCAAGAATTTAGTAGCGTCACTGGGGACCTCTTTAACTAAGGCGCAAGCTCAATTATTAAAACGCTATGCAGAACGAGTATATATAGCTTATGATGGTGATACTGCTGGTGAAAGTGCTACTTTAAGAGGGCTAGATATCTTGAAAGAAGTTGGGGTTGAGGTTTATGTAGTTAATCTACCTCAGGATTCTGACCCTGATGAAGTGATTAGAGAGAGGGGAAAAGAAAATTTTGATTCTTTATTAGAAGAGGCTGTCTCATTAATTGAATTTAAGATGAACTGTCTATTAGAGGATAAAAGGTCAGGTAAGGTTGAAGATAAAGTAAAAGCAGTTGAACGAATAATACCTATCTTAGCACAAATTGAGAATCAGGTTGAGCGTGAGGAATACATTAAGCAGGCAGCTAATAAGGTTGAAACGAATCCAGGAGCAATTAAAGCTCGGTTAAAGAATTATATTTATCAAAATAATAAAGTTAAGTCTAGAAAACAGGATAGAAATTATAAAGATTGGAATAATAAAGATAAATTTGAAGTAGAATCTGATGATAAAATAAATGATATTGAAGATATTTACTTAAAATCAGCAAAAGATTTATTAAGATTAATGTTAGATAACAGGCAAGTCTTAAATTTGGTAAAAGAAGAGCTTGAATCAGAAGATTTCATTATAGATAAATATAGATTTATTGCAGAGTTAATCTATAATTCTGAGGCTGATAATTTTGATTGGGCAAAGCTTATAGAAGAGGTAGAAGATCAAAAGATAAAAGAGTTAATTACCGAATTAGCATTAGTTACTGATGAGATAGATAATTCTAGCGATTATCAAGAGGATATTGCAAAAGGTTATATTAAAAAAATAAAGGAGTATCAACTTAAGATGAAGAAAAAAGAATTAGAGGAAGAAATACAGAAATATGAAACAAATAATGATTTTTCTAAAGTAAATGATCTTTTACGAGAATATCAAGAATTATGCAAAGAGGAAGTTCTTATTAGGAAGGAGGGAGATTAATGACCGAGGCAACTCGAGATGTGATTGAGAAGGAAGTCAAGAAGTTGATTGAAAAAGGGAAAGAAGATGGGACTTTAAGTTATGAAGAGATAATGGATGCTCTTTCTGAAATTGAGTTGAGTTCAGAACAGATCAATGATATATATGAAACTTTGGCTGAAATGGGGATTGAGGTTACCGATGATAGCGAAGAAGATGAAGCTAGCCAAGAAAAGGGCGAAGATGACGATGATGATTCAGGGAGCAGTTTAGACCTTAGTGTGCCCGATGGTGTAGGGATTGATGATCCAGTAAGAATGTATTTAAAAGAGATTGGCAAGGTCCCTTTATTAACGGCAGAAGAAGAGGTTAAGCTAGCCAAAAGAATGGAAGAAGGCGATGAGGAAGCTAAGCGAATGTTAGCAGAGGCTAATTTGCGTTTAGTAGTAAGTATAGCTAAGAAGTATGTTGGTAGAGGAATGTTATTCTTAGATTTAATTCAAGAAGGAAACTTAGGTTTGATTAAAGCTGTAGAAAAGTTTGATTATACTAAAGGTTATAAGTTCAGCACCTATGCTACTTGGTGGATTAGACAAGCTATTACACGTTCAATAGCTGACCAAGCACGAACAATTAGAATTCCTGTTCACATGGTAGAGACGATTAATAAAGTAATTAGGGTTTCAAGGCATCTCCTGCAGGAACTTGGTAGAGAACCATCTCCGGAAGAGATAGCAGAAGAGATGGATTTGACCGAAGAAAAAGTAAGAGAGATTATGAAGATTGCACAAGAACCGGTTTCATTAGAGACACCGATTGGCGAAGAAGAGGATAGTCATTTAGGAGACTTTATTGAGGATGAGGACGCCCCAGCACCTTCGGCTGCGGCTTCATATATGCTACTCCAAGAGCAGCTTGACGAAGTATTGGATACATTAAGTGACCGTGAAAAGAGAGTATTAGAGTTGAGATTTGGGGTAGAAGATGGACGTTCACGTACTTTAGAAGAGGTTGGTAAAGAATTTGGAGTGACTAGAGAGCGTATTAGACAGATAGAAGCTAAAGCACTTCGCAAATTAAGACACCCAAGCCGAAGTAAAAAGTTAAAAGATTACTTAGATTAAAGTTAAGGGATGGTATATTATTTATGAATAATATTAAGTAATTTGAAGGATATGATAGATAATTAAAGATAATTTTTTCAAATCATCAATTATCTTAATTGACCTTTTAATAGATTTATCATATAATTAATGCTGTTGCAAGTGATGGTCCCCGATAGCTCAGTTGGTAGAGCAGATGGCTGTTAACCATCGAGTCGTAGGTTCGAGTCCTACTCGGGGAGCCATTTAATTTTGTTAGGGTCCATAGCTCAGTTGGTCAGAGCACTCGGCTCATAACCGAGTGGTCCTAGGTTCAAATCCTAGTGGACCCACCATTTAAACTTTAACATTAAGTTACATAAACTATAAATAACAGGCTCTGTCTAATTAATTAGATGGAGTCTTTTTTATATCATTGATTTGCAGGAACATTCCTTCTTCTTCTTGAATATAATATTATGGAAAATAAAAAAATATAATAATTTTTGCCAGTAATGTATATTATATTAATTAGAGCAAAAATTTAAACTATGTGGTGAAAAAGATGCAATTATCAAAGAGATTATTAAAGTTAATTTCATTTGTAGACCAACCCTGTAGTATTGCCGATATTGGTACTGATCACGCTTATTTACCGATCTATTTAGCTAAAAATTTTAGTTGTGATAAGCTAATTGCTACTGATATTAAGCAAGGACCTTATGAGGCTGCTGTAAGCAATATAAAGAAGTTTGGGCTTCAAGATAAAATCGAAGTTAGGATAGGGGCTGGATTAACTGTTTTAAAGCCTAAAGAAGTGAAGAGTATAGTGATAGCTGGAATGGGTGGGAATACTATTATAGATATCTTAACTAATGAAATAGAGGTTACTAATTCATTGGAAAAGCTTATTTTACAGCCGATGAATGCTAGTTATAATTTAAGAGAATGGCTAGTTACTAATCATTGGCAGATAAAAGATGAAGGTTTAGTTAGAGAAGGTGCTAAGTTTTACGAGGTTATTGCTGCTCAACCAGGCCAAGAGATAATCGACAATGATTTTTTATTAGAGGTTGGGCCTAGACTTAGAGAAGAAGAACCTCAAGATTATAAAGAATTTCTATTATCTAAAGCGGAAGGTTGGCAACGAATATTGAATGATTTACCAGAAAAGGAGATACCAGAGCTGATAAATAAACGTAGAGTACTGGAAGAAAAGATAGCTAATATTAGGGAGGTAATTCAATGTCTTTAAGTATTCAGCAAGTAATTCAATTAATTGAAGAATTAGCGCCTAAAAGATTAGCTGAAGATTGGGATAATGTAGGTTTGCAGATTGGCTCATATGACCAGAGAGTTAATAGAGTATTAGTGACTTTAGGTGTCAATAAAGAAGTTATGAAGGAAGCAGTAGATAATAATGTAGACCTAATCATCTCTCATCATCCAGTCATCTTTAAGTCTTTGTCAAAAGTTAGATTTGATCAAGAAGTAGGTAGTATAATTAAGACTGCTATTGAGAATGAGATCAATATTTATGTAGCTCATACTAATTATGATATTGCTAAAGGTGGGCTTAACGATTTATTAGCAGAAAAACTAGGGTTAAATAGCGTAAAAGTTTTAAAACCGACCTATGAAGACGAGCTTAAGAAATTAGTTGTATTTGTTCCTAATCAAGACTTGGACGAAGTAAGAGAAGCAATTACAGAAGCAGGTGCAGGATGGATTGGAAATTATAGAGATTGTACTTTTCAAGCAAATGGCATTGGCACTTTTCGGCCTTTAGCAGATACTAATCCTCACATTGGCCAAGAAGGTCAGTTAGAGAAGGTAGATGAATCACGTTTAGAAACAATTGTACCTAGCAGTAAATTAAAAGAAGTAATTAATAAACTGATAGAGGTTCATCCTTATGAAGAAGTCGCGTATGATCTTTATTCAGTAGAAGCCTTTGGAGAGCGATTAGGATTAGGTCGAATTGGTGAATTAGCAAGTAGTACGAATTTTGAAGAGTTTGTAATGCAAATAAAAGAAAGCTTAAATGTTGATAGATTGAGAGTTGTAGAACCAAAGAAGAATAGAATAAAGAAGGTAGCATTGTGTAGTGGTAGTGGTGCCGATTTGATTAGAACGGCTGCTTTCAAAGGAGCAGATTTATTGCTAACTGGTGATCTAAAGTATCATGATGCCGAACAAGCAGTAGAATTAGGTTTAGGAGTAATAGACGCAGGACATTATGGAACAGAAGTTATTATGCAGGATCAAGTTGTAGATTACTTGCAAAGAAAAATTGAAGAAGAAAACCTAACAGAGATCGATATTATTAGTGCAAAAAGTAATCAAGATTTTATAAAGGTAATTTAGGTAGGTCAACAGTTGCCAAGCTGTTTGGCCTACCTTTTTGTATTGGTGAAATAGTGAAAGGAGGGGGGAATATGGTTGCTTATTTCAAAACATGTCAAGTATGCGGTCGAGCGATAAATAAAGGTAGATTAGAAATACTACCTCAAACAAGGTTATGTATAGATTGTGCTAAAATTTTAGGTTCTGATATTAAAGGAAGCAAGGCAAGGATTGGGATGGATTTAGATACTTATTGTGATTTATTAGGTGCAGTTAGAAGTTGACTTTGTTAAATATCTATTGAGAAAGGGGTAATAGTATGATCCAATTAGAAGAATTATATAGATTACAACAACTCGATGTAGAGATAAATAAATTAGAAGATAGATTGGTTAGTAAGCAAATATTAAAAGAGATAGAGCGTGTTAAAAGAAAGGTCGAAAAGTTAAAACAGGGTATTAATGACCAAGAAATTAAAGAAAAGAAGCTGAAGAAAGAGATCAAGAATGAAGAATTTGCTAATAGTAGATTAAGTAAGCAGGTAGATAATTATCAAGACGAACTCTATAGTGGAGAAGGTAGTGCTAAAGAATTAGAACAACTTCAGGTTAAGATAAGTGAAGTCAAGGCTGAACAATCAGAATTGGAAGATAAGATTTTGAGTTTAATGATGGAACTAGAAGAGACTCAAAACCTTAGAATAAATAAGCAGAATGAATTAGTAGATACTAAAGAAGAGTTGGCAAATTTACATCAAGAATATGAAGAAGAACAGAATGAATTAGAGTTAGAGATAAATGAAGTTAAGGAAAAGAAAGAAGAAGTAATTGGCTGTTTAACTGAGGAAGTAATCATAAAATATAATAGATTAAAAGAAGAAAAATCGGGATTAGTTGTAGTTGAATTAAAAGATAAATACTGCATGGGTTGTGGAGTTGGGTTACCATCACGATTAGTAGAGCAAGTTAGAAATAATGACCAGTTGACTCATTGTCGAAATTGTGGTAGAATTTTATATTGGATGCAAGAAGAACAGCAAGAAGATTAATTAAAAGCTGAAGAATAATTTAAGATATCTACTTGACAATTAATAAATAAGGTGTTATCATATTAGAGCAGTAGAGTTAAACAACTAATTATGTAAGTATTTTAGTTACGTGGCTCTAATTAGAATTTTAATAATGTTAAATATTGAGCTAGTAAGTAGACTGAGTAATCGTAAGTAGAGTATAGACTCTATTTGAGGAAAGTCCGAGCTCTATAGGGCAGGGTGCTGGATAACGTCCAGCCAGAGCAATCTGCGGGAAAGTGCCACAGAGAGTAGACCGCCTACTTTTAGTAGGTAAGGGTGAAAGGGTGCGGTAAGAGCGCACCGGGTTTCTGGTAACAGAAACCGCATGGTAAACCCCACCTGGAGCAAGACCAAATAGGAGGAGGTTAAGGGCTGCTCGTCCATCTTCTCGGGTTAGGTCGCTGGAGGTAGTAGGCAACTACTATCCTAGACAGATGATTACTTTAAACGACAGAACTCGGCTTACAGGTTTGCTTATTTGCTCAATTTTTAAGACTTACTCAATTATAAATGGGTAAGTCTCTTTATTTTACATATAGATAATAATATAGTATTATATAAAAAGTAAGGTAAAAAGAAGAATAGGGCTAAGCTAAATAGAGGGTGACTTACTGATGTTAAATGAAAAGTTTATTGAGAATAGTGAGCAATGGCTAGACTTAATGCGAATAGTTCAAATTGACCTTTCTGTCCCCTCAATTATTAAAGAGATTGAAAGATTATTTTTAGATTTAGACCCAGTAATTGCTGGGGGTGTAGTTTCAGATAGCTATCTATTAAATCAAGAATTGATTAATGAGAGAAAGTTATCAAATCTAGATATATTTATACCTTTAGGCACTGATGATGCTAAAGTAAAAGAAATATTAAATAATAAAGATAAAGTTAAAAATTTGACAGAAGTAAAAGAAGAAAAGATTGATGCTACTTATTCGGAAGAGTTAGTTAATAAGAGGATGAGCTTTACATATGGTAGTTATAAATGTAATTTATTATTTTGTAATAATAGAAAGACTAAAATTTGGGATATAGATATAACCCTGCATCAATTTATGTATTTAGGAGGAAAGGTCTATGCTACTAAATTAGCAATTGCTGATATTAGGGCGAAGTTGTTAAGAATCTTGAATCCAGTTAATGGGATTAAAGCTTGGAAAAGAGTTATTAGAGTTAAAGAAGAATATGAGTTTAATATTGAAGAAGAAGGTGCGAAGTTACTATTTGATTATATTAGGTGGCGTAAAGAAAATTTTACATCTAAAAGTAAATTGAAAGAGTATTATTACCGACTAATTAGTCAAAAGAAAACTTATGGTAGAAGTCTAATAACTTACCTATTACTTAATAATAATTATCAGAATGATTATTTCATTGATTTACTTGGTTCTTATCAGGTTATGTATGATTCAAATCTAAATTACGAAAGATTTATAAATAAAATCAAAGATTTAAAGTTTAAGATTAATACTGAAATTAAAGATAGACAAGAAGTTCTAGATGAGAAAGATAATGAAGCAAATATAGATTTAATGTCCAAAACAGAGTATAAACGCACGATAACTATATTAGAACAAGTGAGTCAATTAGAATTTAAAGAATTTTTAGAAGGGCGGGTTAATAAAAACAGATTAAAAGACTGTTATAAATGGCATTCTCCTAAGATAGGTAAGATCTTAGAGAATTTAAAGAAGTTTATTGATAAGTTAAATTTAAGATACTATCAGAATTACGCTTTAAATCTATGTGACCAACTCTTGAAATTATTCAATACTAGAGGACCCAATAATTTAGAGTTTAAAATTGTCATTTCTCAAGAAGCCAAAGACTTATTAGCTATATCCACTGACCAAAGCTGGACTAGTTGTTTAGAGTTACCCAAACCTGATAGTCAGCGAGTTAGTGCAGCAAGGATAGCAGCAAATTTACAACCTAATACTTTAGTAGTCTACATAACTGAAGTTAATGGGCAGGAATGGTTAGGAAGGATATTAATTAGATTATTGAGAGATGGCAGCTTAAGTTTAGAAAAATATTATGGTGAACCGGTTTTAAAAGAAGTATTAATTGCTAAATTAGAAGAAATTATTCTAGATAATGGCTATCAACTTAAAAAGGGGATGAATGGTAAGAGTTATAATTTTATTGAATGGCAGCCATACTCTGACCAAGGAAGAATAAAAAAATTAGAATCAGAGATATATACAGAGTATTATATTGATTATTCATTACCGTCAGTTATTAAGAAGTTAGATAAATAAAAAGTGGAGTGTGAATAAGATGCAAAGATTAGCCTACTTAGGCCCAGAAGGGACCTTTACTAATGAAGCAGCCAAAAGAGCTACCAATGAAGATGAGGTTGAATTAATTCCTTATCCAGATATTCAGACTTTGATTTTAGCTATTGCTAACCAAGAGGAGAATTGGGGAATAGTACCGATTGAAAATTCATTAGAAGGTTCAGTGAATATGACATTAGATCTTTTAGCTCATAAAGTGGATTTGAAGATTATTAAGGAAGTATTAATGCCAATCAATCATCATTTAATAGGACAGCCTGGAGCAAAACTATCAGAAATAAAGAAGGTATTATCACATCGTCAAGCCTTGGCGCAATGTCGTGATAATTTAAATCAAATTTTAAATGATTTTGAAGCGATAAATACTAATAGTACTGCTGAAGCTGTCTATAGTATAAAGAATAAAGATAATAATTTTGGAGCCATCGGTTCTAAATTAGTTGCAGAAATAAATGGTCTATCTATTTTAGCTAATAATATTCAAGATAATAGATCCAATTGGACACGATTTATAGTCTTAGGCGCTAAAGATAGTCAAGAAGTCAAGCATGCTAAAACATCATTAATCTGTTCTCCAAGTAAAGACCGTCCAGGAATCTTATATGAAATCTTAAAGGAATTTGCTATGCGAGATATTAACTTAACCAAGATTGAATCGCGCCCGGCACGTAAGATGTTAGGAGACTATATCTTTTTTATAGATTTTAAAGGACATCGGAAAGAAGAATCAATTAAAGAAACTTTACTTGCTTTAGAGAAGAAGACTTCATTTATTAAGATTTTAGGGTCATATCCTCAAGTCAAGTTAAAGTAGTAACCGGGAACAAAAATTGAAAACTTAAACTTATTATGTTAAAATAAATAGGAAGGTCTATTGATTTTAAAAGGAGGCATAACGATGGCAGGACATTCAAAATGGGCTAATATAAAACATAAGAAGAAGAAAGAAGATAAAAGAAGGGGGAAACTCTTTTCTAAGTTGAGTAAAAAGATAGCAGTTGCTGCCCGTGAAGGTGGCGGTGACCCAGAGATAAATTCAGACCTTAGAATGGCTATCCAAAAGGCTAAAGATAATAATATGCCTAAGGATAATATTCAACGGGCTATTGACCGCGGAACAGGTAACCTAGAAGGAGTAAATTATGAACGGATTATTTATGAAGGCTATGGTCCATCAGGAGTAGCTCTTTATTTAGATTTGATGAGTGATAATCGTAACAGGACCGCTTCTGAAATTAGACATGTCCTTTCGAAGCATGACGGGAACTTAGGTGAAGAAGGATGCGTTGCTTGGATGTTTGAACGTAAAGGACAATTAATTATTGACAGAACAGAAACAGAAGTTGATGAAGATGAAGTAATGATGTCAGCTTTAGAAGCTGGAGCTGAGGATATTTCAATTGAAGATGAAGTAGTAGAGATCATAACAGTTCCTAGTGACTTAGAGGATACTCGAAATAATATGGAAGAAGACGGTTATGATTTTTCCTCTGGAGATATAGTTATGCTCCCTCAAAACACTGTAAAGATAGAAGATAAGAAGTCAGCAAAGAAGATAATTAGACTGATGGACGACTTAGAAGACCATGATGATGTGCAAGATGTTTATGCTAACTTCGATATTCCAGATGAAATCATGGCAGAGATAGAAGACGAAGAATAAACTTTAAGGCATCGAGGTTCACCTTGGTGTCTTTTTTAATATTATTCTTTTTAGAGTATATTACCACCTTCATTAGCAAATAATAGACATTAAAACAAGTTATGATTTAAATAGACTTATATTTGTTATTTAATAAAGACTTGGAAGGTGGTAATATGTTTAAAAGAAGAAAGATTATTTTAGGTTCTTTTATATTGTTCATCTTAATGGCTAGCATTACTTATTTAATGTGGGAAGTAGCAGATGTAACTAAAGATAAAAAGAATTATAAAGGTCAGAGTTCCAAAAAAACAGATGAAATGAAAGAAGGACAGGAAAGCAGTTTGGCAGAATTGATTAAGAAGAAAGAAGAGGAGTTTAAGAAAAAGTTGAATAGAACAGAGTACCAATTAAAGGGTAATTGGGAATTAAAACCTACCTTAGTCTTAAAGACTTATTATAAAAAGTGTGGAGATATAGTAATAGAGAAGAAAGACTTAGATTCTAAATTAGCAGGTTTGAGAAGTGATAACCTTATTAATGGAGATACAGGTTGGAAAGTTGTCAAACGAAGTGCAAGACAGGTTGTATTAGAAAAAGAATTAAATGAAGCTTGTCCAGAACATAAAGATGAAATGTATTTAGGAATTAAAGATGGTGTAGTCGCTATCTTTTATGGTAATCCTCAGGATGAAGAGAAGGTTTTAAAGCGAAAGACTAATATTTCTGCGGAAGTATTACCGGATAAGGAAATACAGAATTTAGAAGTGGGTATCGAAGTTAAATCGCAACGACAATTGTTAATACTATTAGAGGGTTTGGCTAGTATTCAAGATGAAAAGATAGAGTAGATTTTACCGACAGCCATTTAAGTGGCTGTTTCTTTGTTTAAGAAAGGAAAAAGAAGCTCTATCTAGAAATTAAACTTAGGTAAGGTATGCTTGAAGGTTTAGATATTAAATTTCATATCGGGAGGCGAGAAGATGATAGCGCATTTACAAGGAGAATTGACTTTGAAAAGAGAATCATATATTATAATTGATATTCAAGGAGTAGGTTATAAGGTTAATATCCCTCTTTCGTTACAAATGGAGTTACCAGACCTTGGCGAAGAGGTTAAGGTATATACTTATACTTATGTTCGAGAGGATAAATTACGACTATATGGTTTTTTAAAGATGAGTGATTTAGAGCTCTTTGAAGAGTTATTAGGGGTATCTAAGATAGGCCCGAAAGGAGCAATTAATACTCTCTCTACATTGAGCGCTAAGGAGTTTAAATTAGCAGTTGCTAAAGAAGAGATAGAGACATTAAAGAGGGTGAAAGGAATTGGTAAGAAGACAGCCCAAAGGCTAATCTTAGAGATGAAAGGTAAGATAGATTTAGAAAAGGTATTGGCTGAAGGAGATGATGATTCAAGTGTAATCATTAATCCAGAAAAAGAAGAAGCAGTAGAAGGGTTATTGAGTTTGGGTTATAGTAGAAGTGAAGCTAGAAAAGCAGTTGAAATGGCTTGTAAGGAAGAAGAAATTACTAATGTAGAAGAGATAATTAGATTATCATTACAAAATTTAGGATAATTGATAAAGGATAAATTATTATAATCCTTGGGAGGAAATAGTATGGAAGAGAGGATTGTTTCGCCAGATGGAAAAGTGGCTGATATGGAGTTAGATTTAAATTTAAGACCGAGTGGCTTCGATGAATATATTGGACAAAAGAAGGTAAAGAATAACCTTGAGATATTTATCGAGGCAGCTAAAGCTAGAGGCGAATCTTTAGACCATGTCTTATTATATGGACCGCCGGGACTAGGGAAGACCACTTTAGCTAATATTATTGCTAATGAAATGGGGGTTAATATTAAGACTACTTCTGGTCCTGCTATTGAAAGGCCAGGCGACTTAGCTGCTATCCTAACTAATTTAAGATCTAATGATGTCCTATTTATTGATGAAATACATAGGTTAAATAGAATGGTAGAAGAAGTCTTATATCCGGCTATGGAAGATTTTGCTTTGGATATTATGATTGGCGAGGGACCTAATGCTCGCTCAGTACGTTTAGACCTGCCAGAGTTTACTTTAGTAGGTGCTACTACTAAGGCTGGTTTATTAACTTCACCGCTACGAGATAGATTTGGTATTATTAGTCGGTTAGAGTTTTATACTAATGATGAACTACAACAGATAGTTCATCGTTCTGCAAGAGTATTAGCAGTAGAAATAGATGATTTAGGAGCTATGGAATTATCGCGAAGGGCAAGAGGTACGCCAAGAATTGCTAATAGATTATTAAAGAGAGTTAGAGATTATGCTCAAGTAAAAGCAGACGGAGTAATTACTCAAGAGGTAGCTCAGCAAGGATTAAAGCTCTTAGAAGTAGATGAATTGGGATTAGATCGAATAGATCGTAAGATACTACTAACGATTATTGAAAAGTTTGCTGGTGGGCCAGTAGGTTTAAGTACATTAGCAGCATCTATCGGTGAAGAAGAAGATACTTTAGAAGATGTTTATGAACCATATTTATTACAAATCGGTTATTTAAATCGAACTCCTCGTGGCAGAGTCGCTACTAAGTTAGCGTATGAACACTTTGATATTGATTATAAGGAGGAGTAATTATTTAGTATTATTTTATCTTTACTTATGAAGTTATTTAAATAATAAAAAGGAGAATACTATGGATAAAATATTAAAGGTGATTATGTAGCATTCAAATAGAGATATGATGGAGGAATTAAGAATGAAAGTAGCAGATTTTGACTATCATTTACCAGAAGAATTAATTGCACAAGAGCCAATGAATCCTAGAGATGAATCAAGATTAATGATTGTAGATCGAAATTCTGATGAAATTGAAGAGAGAGTATTCAAAGAAATAATAGATTTTTTTGAATCAGGAGATACTATTGTATTAAATAATACGAAAGTAATTCCAGCTCGTTTATATGGTTTTAAAGAAGAGACCGGAGGAAAGGTTGAATTCTTATTATTAACAGAAGTAGGCTTAGACACTTGGGAGGTCTTAGTTAGGCCTGGAAAGAAAGTTAAGATTGGAACAAGAGTGGTCTTTGGTGATAGAGATTTAATTGCTGAAGTAAAAGAAAGAACTGAGTTTGGTGGACGAGTTGTAAAATTTGAGTATGACGGTGTCTTTGCTGAAATATTAGATAAATTAGGAGAGATGCCTTTACCTCCTTATATTACAAAAGAACTAGAAGAGCGAGAACAGTATCAGACGGTTTTTGCTAAAAAGAGAGGAGCAGCTGCCGCACCAACAGCTGGACTTCATTTTACAGAAGAAGTATTAAGTAAGCTAGAAGAAAAAGGAGTTAATATCGTCTATATTACTCTTCATGTCGGTTTAGGTACCTTTAGACCAGTTCGGGCAGAGAAAGTAGAAGAACATGATATGCATGCTGAGTACTATGAAGTTTCACAAGAAACAGCAGAAATAATCAATAAGACTAAAGAAGAAGGTAAGAGAGTTTTTGCTGTAGGTACTACTGTGACTAGAACGTTAGAGACTGTAGGTAATGAAGGAGGCTATGTTAAAGCTGATAAAGGATGGACTGATATCTTTATTTATCCTGGATATGAATATAGAGTAGTTGATGCTCTATTGACTAATTTCCATTTACCTAAATCAACTTTAATTATGCTAGTTAGTGCTTTTTGTGGTCAAGACTTAGTCATGGAAGCATATCAAAAAGCAGTAGAAGACGAATATAGATTTTATAGTTTTGGTGATGCAATGTTAATTATTTAGAGGGGGTAGAATTAATGTCATTTGAATATACTTTACATAAAGAATCTAGTGATACGAAAGCAAGATTAGGAGAGTTCAATACACCACATGGTAAGGTAGAGACACCAATCTTTATGCCGGTAGGTACTCAAGCTACAGTTAAGGCGATGACTCCGGAGGAGTTAAAAGAGCTTGGATCTCAGATTATTTTGAGTAATACATATCATTTATATTTACGACCTGGTCATGATTTGATTGAAGAAGCTGGGGGATTACATGAATTTATGAATTGGGATCGACCAATCCTAACAGATAGCGGTGGGTTTCAGGTCTTTAGTTTGGCTGATATGAGAGATATTACTGAAAAAGGAGTAGAGTTTCAGTCTCATTTAGATGGGTCCAAACACTTTATTACACCAGAAAAGGCGACGGAGATTCAGATGGCTTTAGGTGCCGATATTATTATGGCTTTTGATGAATGTCCTCCTTATCCGGCAGAGAAAGACTATGTAAAAGAGTCTTTAGAAAGAACGACTCGCTGGGCCAAGCGATGTAAAGAAGCTCATACAAGAGAGGACCAAGCATTATTTGGGATTATCCAAGGAGGAATGCATCAAGATTTACGAGAACAGAGCGCGAAAGAGATTACGGAGCTTGACTTTCCTGGCTATGCTATAGGTGGTTTAAGTGTAGGTGAAGCTAATGAATTAATGTATGAAGTATTAGATTATGCACCTGAATTATTACCTAAAGATAAACCGAGATACTTAATGGGAGTAGGGACGCCAGAAGACTTATTTGAAGGAGTTATCCGAGGAGTAGATATGTTTGACTGTGTCTTTCCAACTAGGATTGCTAGAAATGGAGCTGTATTTACTAGTCAAGGGCGGATTACGATTCGAAATGCAACTTATAAGCGACAATTCACTACTTTAGACCCAGAATGTGATTGTTATGTCTGTCGTAATTATACTCGTGCTTATATTCGTCATTTGATTAAAAGAAACGAAATCTTGGGCTTGCGTTTAACTACTTATCATAATCTTTATTTTTTATGTAATCTAATGACTAATATTAGAAAAGCTATTGAAGAAGATAGATTATTAGAATATAGAGCAGAGTTTTATCAGAAATATGGTTTAGAAGTGACTGACTTTAATATTTAAAGTTAAAATAGAGGAATTAAGTTGTTAGTATTGAAATATAAAATAGTAGTGACTAAATTTTACAAGGAGGAGTTTACATATGGAAAACTATCTACCATGGATAACCTGGATAGCAATTTTTGGTATATTTTGGTTTTTGTTTATTAGACCACAACGTAAGCAACAGAAAGAACATCAAGAAATGGTGAATAATCTTAAGGTAGGTGATGAAGTAACGACTATTGGAGGTCTTAAAGGAGAAATAGTAGAAATTGAAGAAGATGATTTAACTTTAGAACTCCTTCCTAATGAGGTAAGGGTTACTGTACTTAGAAGGGCTATTCATCATTCTAGTAGTGCTGACGAAGAAAATTAATATTAATTTTCTTCGTTTAAATCTGTTTCAATAATAGGAGGATATTTTATGCAGGTTACAAGAAAAGAAGTTAAAGAGTTAGTAGAGTCAGTAGTAATTGCTGGTATTTTAGCATTTTTTATTATTACTTTTATTGCTCAATCGTTTGTAGTACAAGGGCAATCTATGGAGCCGACCTTACATAACGGAGAACGTTTATTTGTTGATAAACTTTCTTATCGTTTCTCAGAACCGGCGAGAGGAGATATAATAGTCTTTACTCCTAAAGGTGCTCCTGGTAGAAAGTATATTAAACGCGTAATCGGTTTGCCAGGAGATAGAGTAAAGATTCGGAATAAGAAAGTATATATTAACGGCAAACAGATTAAAGAGAATTATATTTTAGAAGCAACTTTAGGTAACTTTGGACCTTATAAAGTACCAAAGAATCATCTATTTGTCTTAGGAGATAATCGGAATAATAGTGCTGATAGTAGATATAGTTCATTAGTTGGCTTTGTTTCTTATGATAGTATTTCCGGCAAGGCATTTTGGGTCTATTGGCCATTAACTAATATGAGAGTTATTGATCATCAAAGTTATGAGCATTTGAATTAATTATAATTTATTATTTATTGTTTAGATAAACTAATATAAGGCTATCATCTGGATTTCATAGATGATGGCCTTTCTTATAGTATTAAAATAATAATAAGATGAAAGAATAGTAATCATACTAAAGAAGGAAGTGGAAGTAGGTATGGAAGTCAAGATTGAAATTGCCAAAAGAGCTAAATATGGTGTTTCTGGTAGTGGAGACACTGTTGAAGTAGTTGAAAGACCTCAAGGAGGCTTTTCAGTTATTCTAGCAGATGGGCAAGGAAGTGGAAGAAAAGCGAAGACGATTAGTAATCTAGTAGTTAATAAGGCGATCTCTCTAATAGGTGATGGAGCAAGAGACGGTGCAGTTGGGAGAGCAGTTCATGATTATCTATATACATTGCGACATGGCAAAGTATCTTCTACTTTGAATATTCTATCTGTAGATTTAGATACCGATTCAATCGTTCTTTCTAGAAATAGTAATACCCCTATTATGTTAATTGATGATGACAAAGAGGTCATCTTTGATAAGAAAGTTAAGACGATTGGGTTTCATAAAGAAGTCAAACCAATAATCAATGAAGTAAAGTTAAAGCCAAGAATGAAATTTTTAGCTTTTTCTGATGGTATTTTACATGCTGGGAGACGATTTGACCAGCAAGTAAAGCTTAGTGATATAATTGAAATCTGCAAAAATAACTCTAGTAATGAACCCCAAAGCTTAGCGAAACGAATTTTGACTCATGCTTTAGAGTTAGATAAGAATAGACCTCAAGATGATATGACGGTAGTGGTTTTAGGATTAGTAGAAAATATTAATCAAAAGGAGATTAAAGAGTATAATCTTTCGCTACCGATCTAATAGAAGGTGGTGTAGTCCCTTGAATAAAGAAGACCTTAATATTTTAATTGTAGGGATTTGTGCTTCTGGTAAGTCATCAGTTGTAGAGAGATTAAAAGATTTAGGTTTTAATGCTAAAACTTGTGCTCAGGAGCATTCTTATAGTAAGTCATTGTGGACTAGACTAAATCCAGACGTATTAGTAGTTTTAGATTGTAGTTATGAAACTATTAAAGAGAGACGAAATGTTGGTTGGGGTGTAGAAAGAATTAAGATACAGAAAGAAAGGTTGCAAGGTGCATTACAGAATTGTGATTTATATTTAAAGACTGATAATTTGACTATAGAAGAGACTATAGAGAAGATTATTAATTATTTAGTTAACGAAAAACTAATAGATGATCGAAATGTGATATTAAAAGGAGGAAGAAGCGATAATGAGCTCGATTACTCTACAGGAAGTTAAAGAAAATCCACAGATAACTGCTTACATAAAGAAAGCTGATGAACATTTAAGGTCGCTAGGATTTACAGAACATAGCTTTCGTCATGCTAGTTTAGTTGCTGATATTGCTAGAGATATTTTGCAAAGGTTAGAATATCCTAGACATACTACAGAATTAGCAGCGGTTGCCGGTTATTTACATGATATAGGTAACGTTGTCAATCGTCAAAATCATGGACATACTTCGGCTATATTAGTTTCACGAATTTTAACAGAATTAGAGGTTAATTATGAAGATATAGCGACTATAATTGGCGCCATAGGCAATCATGATGAAGGCACAGGAGAACCAGTTAATGTTGTAGCTGCTGCTTTAATTATTTCTGATAAATCAGATGTTCATTGGACAAGGGTCAGAAATAATGACTATGCTACTTTTGACATTCATGATCGGGTCAATTATGCAGCTAAACAGTCCTTCATTGAAGTAAATAATGATGATAAGATAATTACATTAGAATTAGAAATTGATACAGAAATTAGTACAGTTATGGAATACTTTGAAATCTTTTTAACCCGAATGATTATGTGTCGGCGGGCAGCTGAGGCTTTAAGTTGTGATTTCCAATTGATTATCAATGAGGTTGAATTATTGTAGATATAATTAATTGCGCCTGGCTTTTAACTTTTTAGAGTAAATTTTCACAAATCTTCTTTAGTTAAAATTGACAAGCTATATTGAAAGAGATATAATATAAGTTGTTGGTTTAGAATATGTTATTACTTAGTTTTAAAGTATAGGAAGGAGAGTATTTGTAATGACTCGGAGTCAAAAGAGAACATTTAAATTAATCGGAATAGTAGTTTTACTTGCAGCAGCGGTCTACTTCTTATTTCCGATTAATCAGAGCATTAATTTAGGTTTAGATTTACAAGGGGGAACCCATGTAGTTTTAGAAGCCCAGGAAACGCCAGAAAGTCCTGTAACTAACGATGCTATGCGTAGAGTAACTAGTGTTATTAGTCGGAGAGTAAATCAGATGGGATTAACAGAACCGGTAATTCAAAGGCAGGGAGATAAGAGAATTATTGTAGAACTACCGGGGATTAAGAATCCAAATCAAGCAATCAATACTATAGGTAAGACTGCACAATTAAAGTTTAAGAATCCGGCGGGAGAGGTTGTTATGACCGGAGAAACTTTAATTGATGCTCAAGCAGATTATGGTGGACAGTTTGGAAGACCGGTGATTAGATTTAGGTTGAATGATGAAGGTGCAGATAAATTTGCTAAACTAACTAAAAAGTATGTAGGGCAGCGAATTGCTATTTACTTAGATAATGACTTATTGACTAATCCAATGGTGCAGAACCCAATTACTGGTGGTCAAGGTATAATTACAGGTTATAAGACATTAGAAGAAGCTCAAAAGGATGCACTATTATTAAGAGCAGGTGCATTGCCGGTTCCAGTTAAAGTAATAGAGAATAGAACTGTAGGACCAACATTGGGTAAAATATCAATCAATAAAAGTATTAATGCTGGCGCAATTGGCTTAGTATTAGTGGCTTTATTAATGATTATCTTATATCGTGTTTCAGGTTTAATCGCTACTTTAGCTTTAGGTATCTATGGCATTATTGTTTTAGGAACGTTAGCCGGATTAGGTGCCACCTTAACTCTACCTGGAATTGCAGGTCTTATTCTTTCAGTAGGTATGGCTGTAGATGCTAATATTATCATCTTTGAACGTATCAAGGAAGAGTTAGGACAAGGTAAGACTACACGAGCAGCTATTAGAGCCGGATTTGAACGTGCATTTAAGACTATTTTAGATTCAAATGTAACTACTTTAATTACAGCAGCAATCCTTGCTTACTTTGGCACGGGAACGGTTAGAGGGTTTGCTATTACTTTAAGTATAGGTATTTTAGCTAGTATGTTTACTGCAATTGTAGTAACTAGAACTATTATAGATTTAGCGTTAGATGCTAATTTATTAAAGGGTCAAAGTTCATTTGGCCGAGCAAGGAGGTAATTCTTTTGGATATTATCGGTAAACGTAAGGTTTGGTTTATTATTTCTAGTTTGATAATTATTGCTGGTTTAATTTCGATGGTAGTTCAAGGAATGAACTGGGGTATTGATTTTACTGGTGGAACTTTGATGGAGTTTTCATTTGATAAATCAGTATCGACTAAGCAAGTAAGGGGAGTATTTGATGAGTTTGGTTTAGGAAAGGAAAGTATCATTCAAGAGACTGGCGATAAAGGTATCTTTATCAGAACAGTTAGTCTTAATCAAGATAAGATTACTAATATTCAAGAAAGAATCAAAGAAGAATTCCCATCAGCTAAGATGTTAAGAACAGAGATGGTAGGTCCAACAATTGGGGCAGAATTAAAGAAAAAGGCTTTATTAGCTCTATTAGCAGCGGCTATTGCTATTGTTATCTATATCAGTGTTAGATTTGAATTTAAGTTTGCTATGGCAGCAATCATTGCCTTATTACATGATACGTTAATTGTGGTTGGACTCTTTTCTATTCTAGGACAAGAGATTAATAGTCCATTTATTGCGGCTTTATTAACAATTATCGGTTATTCTATTAATGATACCATAGTTATCTTCGATAGAATCCGAGAAAAGATTAACTATAAGAAGAAAGAGACCTTTGCTGAACTAAATAATAAAGCTATTTTAGATACATTGCCTCGTTCAATCAATACTTCGTTAACTACTTTAGTTTCTGTTGTTGCTATCTTAGTATTTGGAGGAGCCACAATCCAGAACTTTATGTTAGCTCTGTTAATCGGTATTATGGCAGGAACTTATTCTTCTATCTTTGTTGCTAGTCCTGTTTTAGTAGAATGGGATGCTTGGCAAAAAAGAAAGGCTTAAATGCTGTAATAATATAGAGTATTATTAACCACCCTAAGGTAAATTAAGGGTGGTTTTATCTATTTAGGGATAAATAGATGATCAGTTAAGTAGAATAATAATATGTTTAGGACACAAAAATTTATTCTATCACGAAATATGACCTTTTTGTGGTTAAACCATAATATGATTTGAGAATAAAAAGAATATATTACCTTACCGAATTATAGTCAAGAAAGCCTCACCCTTGAATTAGGGTGGGGATGAATTGGCTATTTTAATTTTTAGTCAATCTGAAAATTAAAATTATTCTTGTACTTCTTGTATAAATCCTTAATAGCTTCGTTAAATAATTTAGTTTCAGGAATAATTAAACATATTATTTATGGGAACAACGTCTATGGGAACAACGTCTATGGGAACAACTTCCAATACCTATGTGTTTGTGATATAATGTAATTAAGTTAAAGGGAGGTGTCAATGATGGATAAAACTTATATACTACCTATTGAACAACAAGATTTAGCACATAGATTATCTAGGTTAAGTGGTCGTATATACTCTAAAACTGTATCAACTACCTTTAAGTTAAAGCAATCTAAAGATATATGGTTATCTAAAAACGATATGGAGAAATTAATTAAATTATATGCTAGCGAGTTTGGAATGCACTCACAATCTAAACAAGGTTCGGTACAACAATACTATACTAATCTTAAATCTTTCTTTAAATCTATGAATAAAGCAGGTAATCCCAAACCACCATATCGGACTAGAAAGTTTAATAAAGTAATCTATAAAAAGTCTGCTATTAAATTAAAAGATAATGGTATATTAAGGTTATCTAATGGTAGAGGTGCAATTCCATTAAAGGTTAAAACTTCTAGTTTAAATCAGAGACCTAAATATGCTGAAATAATCTATCATCATCAAGAAAATAAATACAAACTCCATATTGTAGTTGATGTTGAAAATAAACAAATAGATTATAATACTAATAAAACTTTATCTATTGACCTCGGTCAAATTCATCCTATGGTAACTTTTGATGGAGAACAGAGTTTAATTTATAATGGTGGAAAACTCAACTCTTTTATTAGATTTAGGAATAAAGAGTTAGCTAAATTGCAAACTAAAATCTCTAAGTGTCAAAAATTCTCTAATCGTTGGAAGAGACTCAATCGTGGTAAAAAGAAACTTATGCTTAAAAGTAGAAATAAGATTAATGACCTATTGCAAAAATATAGCAGTCATCTTATTTCATACTGTATTAAGAATAAAGTTTCTATTATTGTGATTGGTGATATTAAAGGTATTAGAGAAAAGATCAATTTTGGCACTAAAACTAATCAAAGCTTGCACCAATGGGTATATAAGCAATTAACAGATATGCTTGAATATAAAGCAAAATCAGTAGGAATAGAAGTTGACTATCAAGAAGAATCTTATACAAGTCAAACCTGCCCTAAATGTAATAAAAGACATAAACCTACTAATAGAAATTATATCTGTCAATGTGGTTTTGAATATCATAGAGATAGCATTGGTGCTATTAACATTTATAAAAAGTATACTAGGGGCAATTTAGATAAGTCCTCTAGGTTAGAAGGCGAATTGACCTCGCCCTATGGAGTAAGATATGATTCTAACTCCATTAGTTGCCAAGTTGAATGGAACTCTAGACCGTTTAGTAGTCAGGGAGTTTCAGCGTAACATCAGTTTGGAAGATGGTCTTGAACTATCAAGAATCCTCGTTCATGAACGTAGTGAATGGGTGGGGAGTAGGTCAAAAAATTAATATTAAGTCATATTTGGCATGAGTTCTTACCTGTGTTATAATTAAAGCTAAGGATTATCTAACTGAGGAGGGATGCTTATGTTTGAATTATTTAAAAAGACACTTGCTACTGGTTTAGGGGCGATGTTATTTACTAAGGAAAAAGCCGAGGAATTAGTGGAGGAATTAGTTGAACAGGGCAGACTTAACCGCGAAGAAGCTGAAGTAATAATTGATGATCTAATGGAAATGTTTGAAAAAGAAAGAGATGAAACTAAAGATAAGGTAAAGAAAGAATTTGAAGAATTATTAGAAAAAGCTGGTCTTAAAAGAGATAATGAGATAGATAACTTAAAAGATAAAGTTAGAAATTTAGAATTAGAAATTGTAGCTTTACGAGAAGAGATTGAAGGTTTGAAAGAAGGAGAAAATGAAGATTCTGAATTAATCTCAGAAGTTAATGATTAAAGCCATAATTCTTATTATGGCTTTAATCGGAGTAATTGGGACTTTATTGCCTGGTTTGCCAGGAACTCCTGTTATAGTCATAGGAGCACTTATTTATGGTTTATTAGAAGGGTTTCATTTGGTATCTATAAAATTTCTTTTAATACTAACCGGATTAAGTATAGTAGCAGAAGTGTTAGAATACATAGTTAGTGGAATTGGTGCTAAAAAGTTTGGTGGTAGTAAGTATGGGATAATAGGTGCAATAGTAGGTGGCTTGATTGGTATTATATTTGGTGGCCCATTAGGAGTTTTAGTGGGGATGTTAAGTGGAAGCATAATTGTAGAATTGATTACAGGAAAAGATTTAATTGCAGCAGGCAAGATAGGGGTAGGTGCTTTATTAGGAGCACTAGGAGGTTCTATATTCTCATTTTTAATAGCATTATTAATGACTGGTTTACTATTAAGTAGAGTTTTTTAATCTAGGATGGTGACTTAAATGGCTTTTTGGAGTTTAAACCGACATTATCGTCATATCCAACGTTATCGAAGGATAGCAGAAGTCTTAATTAAGAATGGCTTTGGTTATTTGATTGATAGTTTGGATTTATATCAGTTTTTACCTTTAAGAAAGAGATTTAATATAGAACCTCAGGAGTCTAATGAACTATCTAGAGCTAAGAGATTACGTTTAGTTTTAGAAGAATTAGGGCCTACATTTATTAAATTAGGCCAACTATTGAGTACTAGACCCGATTTGATTCCGCAGAATTATATTGAAGAATTAACTAAACTGCAAGATGAGGTCCCTTCTTTTGAGTTCGAATCAGTAATTGAACAAGTAGAAAAGGAGTTAGACTGTAGTTATCGTGAATTATTTACAGAGATAGAAAAAGAACCTTTAGCAGCAGCATCGATTGGTCAAGTTCATAAAGCATATCTAAAAGGTGGTCAGAAAGTAGTAATTAAGGTTCAACGACCTAATATTAGAAATATGATTCAGACTGACCTGGATATTATATTTAATTTAGCTAAAGTATTAAAACAAAGAGTATTTACAGATGAATTTTTAAATCCAGTAGAGATTGCAAAAGAATTTGATCGGCTGATTAAGAAAGAATTAAATTATGAGATTGAAGGTAAGAATACAGATAAATTTCGAGAGAATTTTGCAGATGATAAAAAAGTAAAGATTCCAAAAGTACATTGGGATTTTAGTACTAAGAAGTTGTTAGTATTAGAATATATTGATGGAGTTAAGTTAAGTAAAGTTTGTAAGGGAGAGACTAAGTTTAACCGTAAAAAGTTAGCTAAAATTGGTGCTGAATCATTTATGAAGCAGATATTAATAGATGGTTACTTTCATGGTGACCCACATCCAGGGAATATGTTAGTAACTGATAAAGAACAATTGGCATATTTAGACTTTGGTATTGTAGGTCGTATAGATCAAAAAACAATGGAAGAGATCGCTAATATATTTTTAGCTGTTATTAGACAAGATGAAGATAAGATGCTTGATGGGTTACTGAATTTAGGAGTCCTAACTCAACAGATTGATGAAAGGTCACTAAAGAGAGATATAAATGAACTATTAGATGAATACTATGGGGTTAGTCTTCAAGATGTTGAATTGAGTAGAATAATTAATCAAATGTTGCAATTAGCATATGAATATCGTGTGGAACTTCCATCTGATTTTATCTTGCTTGGGAAATCTTTGATTACTCTTGAAGGAGTAGGGACAGATTTAGATCCTGAGTTTAACGCAATTAAAACTGCTAAACCTTTTGCTTATAAGTTATTAAGAGAACGTTTAGAGCCTAAACGTCTGATTAAAGATTTATTTGATGATATTAGAGAGTTTTATGATTTTATAATTAATTTTCCTGAAAAGTTGGACAAGGTGTTAAGGTTATTGGAAAACAGGAATTTAAGAATAGAATTGAAGCATTTAGGTTTAGATGAGTTGATTTCTAAATTAGATATAGTTACTAATCGTTTATCAATCTCAGTAATTATTGCAGCATTAATTGTCGGGTCATCCTTGGTTATGCAGATAGATAAGGGGCCTTCATTTTTAGGTCTACCAATGATTGGGTTAAGCGGTTATTTGATAGCAGGCTTTTTTGGAATCTTATTAATTATTTCTATTATTAAATCTGGTAGATTTTAATGGGAGAAGAATCAAATAAGCAGGAAGATTGATATAAATCTAGAATAATAAAAGTGTTTGAGCAAGAATATTTTTAAAGCTTGTAGAATTTGGAGGCTATAAAAGGTGATATTGGATAAAAAATGGCAACTACCTAAACAAAAAGAAGAACTTAGTAAAAATTTAAGTGAAAGACTTAATTTATCGAAGGTTATGGCAGAAATTTTAGTAAATCGTGGCTTGCAAACTGAGGAAGAGATTGAAGAGTTCTTGCATGTTGATTTAAATGACCTTCATTCTCCTTTTTTATTTAGAGGGATGAAAGAGGCGGTAGAAAGAATTTTACAGGCTATCTCTTTTGAAGAAACGATTGCTATTTATGGAGATTATGATGTAGATGGAATTACTAGTACTAGTTTGTTGATTAACTTCTTTAGGAGATTAAATGCTGAACCTAAGCACCATATTCCTAATCGGATAGAAGAAGGTTATGGTCTCAATAAAGGGGCAATTAAAGAGCTAGCAGACCAAGGGGTAGAACTTTTAATTACTGTTGACTGTGGAATTAGTGATTATGATGAAGTTGAATATGCTAACGAATTAGGAATTGATGTGATTATTACTGATCATCATGAAGTACCCGATCAAGTTCCTAATGCCAAAGCAGTAATTAATGCTAAGCAGGATGACTGTAACTATCCGTTTCCTGAATTATGTGGGGTAGGAGTTGCTTTTAAGTTAATTCATGGACTAGCTATTATGGAGCATACTCTACAAGTAGATGAAGTTATTAATGAATATCTAGATTTGGTTACTTTAGGAACTATAGCAGATATTGTGCCTTTACAAGGAGAGAATAGAATTATTGTTAAGCATGGCTTAGATTTATTAAGAAACCCTAATAATCTAGGAGTAGAAGCGTTAATTGAAGTTTCAGATTTAGAAGGCAAAGAAATTAGTACTGGACGTGTTGGCTATATCTTAGCGCCTAAGATTAATGCTGCTGGCCGGATTGGGGACCCTGATTTAGCCTTGAGTTTATTGATAACAGAAAGACCTTCGGAGGCTAGAGAAGTTGCTCAGAAGTTAGATGAATTGAATCGTGAGCGAAAAGATATTCAAGATAAGATTTTGCATGAAGCGGAATTGATGGTTGAAGGAATTGATTTAGATAAAACTAAAGTATTAGTCTTAGCATCTGAAGGATGGCATTCAGGAATTGTAGGGATAGTTGCTTCTGAAATTGTTGAAAAGTATTACCGACCGACAATTATGATTGCTATTGAAGAAGATGGGATTGGGAAAGGTTCTGCTCGCAGTATAAAAGGATTAAATATTTACCAGGCAATAAAGAATTCAAAAGATCTATTACCTAATTATGGCGGGCATGAACAGGCAGCTGGATTAAGTATTGCTCAAGAAGATATTGTTCAATTTAGAAAAGAAATTAATCAATATGCTGAAGAAGCTCTAACTGAAGAAGACTTAGTACCGAAACTTAGACTAGATGCAGAGGTAGAATTATCAGATTTAGATATGGATTTAGTTGAAGAAATAAACTCCTTAGCTCCATTTGGTCTAAAGAATCCGCGACCTAAACTAGCAATTAAGGATGTGAATGTAGCTAACTTTAGAATAGTAGGCAATTCTAAAAAGCATCTAAAGTTAATGGTTAGTGATGATAAGGATAATAAGTTAGACTGCATAGGTTTTAATTTAGCTGACTTTCGTGAGAAATTGATTACCCAAAGAGAAGGAATAGCTATCGCAGGCTCTTTAGAGATTAATGAATGGAAAGGTAATAAAAAAATACAACTAAATTTGCGGGATATAAATCTTCCAGAGGTATCTTTTGTCGATAGACTATTTGCTAGATCTGATGAGATTATTGCTAATGATTATTATCGTGGTATTGGAGATGCTGATAAATTTTATACTAAAGTAGTAGGAGTAACCTTTGAAAATCGGCAAGAGATAATTACAGAACTAAGGGCTGGTGAAAAATTAAAGTTAGTTAGAGAGCCAGATAATGAATATGATGAATCGGCAATAAAAGTAGAGAATAATGCTGGAAAGCAGATTGGTTATTTAAATGCTAATTTAGCCCAGTATTTAGCGCCATATTTAGATTTAGGATTCTATTATCAAGTAAACGTTTCTGAAGTTACCGGTGGAGGAGAACAGAACTTAGGAGTCAATATCTTTATTCGCAAAGAAGGATGTGAAGCCGGAGAGGTTGAAGTTAACACTAGAGCCCAAAGAGCTAGATTGCAAAGTTTAAGTCAAGCCGAAATATTAGAGGAGATACGGAGTTCGTTAATTGGAGAATACGACTTTAGACCTAAACAGCAAGAAGCTCTAAATAGCCTATTTAATAAGAAGAATACATTGGCTATCTTTGGTACAGGACGAGGCAAATCAGCTATTTTTCAAAGTTTTGCAGCCTTGAAAGCCTTAGATCAAGGTGAAATAACTATTGTATTATATCCATTACGAGCCTTGGTCAATGATCAGTTTGAAATTTTACAGAACAAATTAAATCCTTTAGGTTTGCAAGTTTATAAAGCAAATGGCTCATTAAGTGTTAGTGAGAGAGAAGAGTTAATGACTGCTCTACAACAAGGAGATTTAGATATCTTATTAACAACTCCCGAATTTCTTGAATATCATTTAGATAAATTTCTAAACTTAAGAGAAGAGATAGGGTTTTTAGTTGTTGATGAAAGCCATCATATTGGTTTAGCTACTAATTCTTTTCGGTCAACTTATAAGCGTTTAGGAAGATTGATTACAAAATTAGATGATCCGTTAACATTAGCAGTTACAGCAACTGCTAATGATCAAGTTGCACAAGAGATTAGTCAAACTTTATCTATTGATCAAATTATAGTTGATCCTCATATCCGTAGTAACTTAAAGATAGTCGATCAAAGAAATTGTAATGACAAAGATAGTTATCTGCGGAACTTATTAAAAAGTGGTGAAAAGAGCATTATATATGTAAATAGTAGAGAAAAGAGTGTGGAAATTGCTAGTAAATTAAGAGAAGAAATACCGGCATTAGCTGACAAAATAGCCTTTTATAATGCTGGTTTAACCAATAAAGAGCGTAATACAGTAGAAAATATGTTTAGAAATGGAGAATTAAAGATAATAGTTTCGACTAGTGCTTTTGGTGAAGGAATAAATATTCCTGATATTCGTAATGTTATCTTATATCATCTTAATTTCAACCTTACTGAATTTAATCAACAGAGTGGTCGAGTTGGTAGAGATGGTGAAGAAGCTAAAGTTCATCTTTTGTTTGAAGATAGAGATGTAAGAATTAATGAATTTATCTTAGATAGTATGGCACCTGAACGAGATATATTAGCTGAACTTTATCGAGTATTAAAGATGGTAGAAGATGATGATCAAGAGGTTAGACTAACTAATCAGCAATTAGCTGATGAGGTAAGTAAATTAGTTAAACATAAAGTTAGAGATAATACTATTTCTGCCGGTTTAGGGATTTTAGAAGAACTAAACCTATTAACTAGGATTCAGGAGGTAGGAAAGAGAATAATTCAATTAGAACAAGCTCCTGCTGATAAATTAGATTTAAATGATTCATTAAGATATCAAGAAGGGCAGGAAGATAAAGATGCTTTCAAGAAATTTAAAAAGATGGCCCTCAATGAATCGGCTGAAAAGTTATTATCATTAATTAATAAACCTATTTATCCAACAAAATTAGTAAAAATTAAGGAGGAAGATTAAAAGTGGATTTAAATGAAAAGATAAGAGTGATTAAGGACTTTCCAGAGGAAGGAATTGAATTTAAGGATATTACTACCTTATTAAAGGACCCTGAGGCTTATCAATATGCAATTCAACAATTTGTAGAACAGTATAAAGATATGGAAATAGATGTAATTGTCGGTATTGAGGCAAGAGGATTCTTGGTAGGGGCGCCTTTAGCTTTAGAATTAGACAAGAGCTTTGTGCCAGCAAGAAAAGAGGGCAAGTTACCGGCAGAAGTAGCTAGAGCTGAATATGATTTAGAGTATGGAAGTAATGTGCTTGAGATTCATAGGGATGCCGTTGAAGAAGGGCAGAAGGTGTTGATTATAGATGATCTGTTAGCTACAGGAGGTACTGTAAAGGCAACTGCTGAGTTAATTGAAGAAATCGGTGGTGAAGTAGTAGGATTAGGTTTTTTATTAGAATTATCTTTCTTAAAGGGAAGAGAAAAATTGCAGGATTATGATTTATATACTATAATTAGAGAATAAGTTTGATCTTAACTAAGAAATTAATGCTAATTGGAGTAAAGGGGCAAAAATAATGGCTATTAAGGAATTAACAGACAAGATAAAATCTTATACAAGTGATCCTAACTTAGAATTAGTTCATCAAGCTTACGAATTTGCTAAAGAAGCCCATAAGGGTCAGTATCGTGTTTCTGGAGAGCCTTTTGTTAAACATCCTTTAGGGGTAGCATTAATTATGGCCGAATTAGAGTTAGATGTTATTTCAATTGCTGGAGCTTTATTACATGATGTAGTTGAGGATACTGAGGTGTCTTTCGCTCAATTAAGAAATGAATTTGGTGAAGAGATTACTCTGCTAGTTAACGGGGTTACTAAGCTAAGTAAAATTGCTTTTAAATCTCGAGAAGAGCAACAAGCAGAGAGCCTAAGGAAGATGTTCTTAGCTATGGCTAAGGATATTCGAGTAATCTTAATTAAATTATCTGATCGTTTACATAATATGCGTACCTTAGAATATTTACCTAAGGAGAAACAAAAGCGGAAAGCTACCGAAACAATAGAAATTTATGCTCCTTTAGCTCATAGATTAGGTATTTCCAGACTGAAATGGGAATTAGAAGATTTAAGTTTTAAACATTTAGAACCTAATAAATATCATGAACTGACTAATTCAGTAGCAAAGAATCGAGACGAAAGAGAAGAATATATAGATAGCTGTATTGATAAAATAGAAGAGAGATTAGAGCGTTCAGGAGTTAATGCTCATATTTATGGGCGTCCTAAACACTTATATAGCATCTATCAAAAGATGGTGCGACAGGATAAAGACTTCACTGAGATTTATGATTTAATTGCATTAAGGGTAATTGTTAATACAATTAAAGAATGCTATCAAGTCTTAGGAATTATTCACGAAATATGGAGTCCAATGCCAGGGCGAATTAAAGATTATGTAGCTATGCCAAAGTCTAATATGTATCAGTCACTCCATACCACAGTAATTGGCCCTAAGGGAGAGCCGTTAGAGATTCAAATTAGAACTTGGGAGATGCATAGAACTGCTGAATACGGTATTGCTGCTCACTGGCGTTATAAAGAGGGAAATCAGAATAATGAAGAGTTTGAAAAGAAGATTTCATGGTTAAGGCAGTTATTAGAATGGCAGAAGGATTTACAAGATGCTACTGAATTTATGGAGACGCTTAAAATTGATCTCTTTGAAGATGAAGTCTTTGTTTTTACACCTAAAGGCGATGTAGTATCACTACCTCGTGATGCAACACCGGTAGACTTTGCTTATAATATTCATACTGATGTTGGACATACGTGTGTAGGAGCTAAAGTTAACGGCAAGATAGTACCATTAGAGTATAAGTTAGAGAATGGTGATATAATTGAAGTCTTAACCTCTAAGAATAGTAATGGTCCTAGCCGTGATTGGCTAAATTTCGTTAAGACATCTAAAGCTAAAAGCAAGATAAAGCGTTGGTTTAAGAAGCAGAGACAAGAAGAAGCTATAGATAAAGGAAAGGATAGTTTAGAGCGTAAGATACGGAAGTATAATATTAATTTAAAAGAAGGAGAAAAAGAAGCTAAGTTAGAAGAAATAGCACGTAAGTTAGGTCGCTCTAGTGCTCAGGATTTGTATGCGGCTATAGGATATAATAAGATTACTACTTCTCAGGTGATTAAGAAATTACGACCAGAAGAAGAAAAACAGAAGGATAAGTCGCCAGAAAAAATATTAAAGAAATTAAAAGAGAAGACTAAATCCCGAAGAAAGAGTAGTGCTGATAAAGGTGTTAGAGTTAAAGGAATGGAAGGTCTATTAGTGCGAATTGCTAAGTGTTGTAATCCAGTACCCGGAGATAGAATTATCGGTTATATCACTAGAGGACGAGGGGTTTCAGTCCATCGCCATGATTGTGTCAATATTAATAACTTATTAGAAAAGGATGCTGATCGTAGAATTGATGTAGAATGGAATGTCAAACAAGAAGCATCTTATGAAGTAGCTCTAGAGATTGAAGCATTGAATCAACATTCTCTACTAAACGATTTAACAACAGTCATCTCTGATGCTCAACTAAATATTACAGCTATCAATGCCCAGACGACTGATGATGGATTAGCTTATATTCGGATCGTCTTACAGATTAGTAGTTTAGAGCATATGACCGATATTATGAATAAATTAGAAAGAATCCAAGGAGTATTGGATGTTCAGAGAGCTACACCTAATTAGAGTAAAGTATAATTTAGAATGAACGAAAGGAGTCTGTTATGAGAGTAATAATTCAGCGTGTTAAGGAAGCTTCGGTAAGAGTAGATGGAGAAGTTATAGGTGAGATTAATAAAGGGCTACTTGTCTTATTAGGCGTAGGTGAAGGTGATAATGAAACTGATATAAATTATTTAGCTGATAAGACAGTTCATCTTAGAATTTTTGCTAATGAAGAAGGAAAGATGGATTTAGCGGCTAGAGACTTAGATTTAGACATTCTAATTGTGCCGCAATTTACTCTATACGGTGATTGTCACGAAGGCAAAAGACCAAACTTCACCTCAGCAGCACCACCTAAAGAGGCTAAGGATTTATACCAGCGTTATGTGAAGGCTGTTAAAGAATATCCTTTAAAAGTTGAAACCGGTGAATTTGGAGCGATGATGGAGGTTAATCTAATTAATGATGGACCAGTAACGATTATGTTAGACAGTAATAAGGAGTTTTAATAGCAATAAAGAATTTAAATAAAAGCAAAGATGAAGAAGGTGGGGATAGCATGATCTTAAGAGAATTAAAAGTTAGCTCATTAGACACGAACTGTTATATCTTAGGTGACGAAGAAGTTGGAGAAGCCATTGTAATTGATCCTGGTGATGATGGAGAGGAGATTATGAATTTATTAGATGAATTAAATCTAGACCTAAAGTACATACTTGATACCCATGGGCATCATGACCATATAAGTGCTAATCGGTATTTGGCAGAGAATAGTGATGCAGAGTTATTGATTCATGAAGCTGATGCTGAGTATCTAACTAATCCACGCTATAATTTAAGTTTTTTCCATAAAAGTGATGCTATAGAAGGGCCAGCAGCCGATAGGCTATTAGTTGAAGGTGATAGAGTTAAATGTGGAGAATGGGATTTAGAAGTAATCCATACTCCTGGACATACTCCGGGCGGAATTGTATTATTAGGAAATGGGAAGCTATTTAGCGGCGATACTTTATTTTCGATGGGTGTTGGTAGGACTGATCTACCAAATGGTTCGCGAGAAGATTTGATGGCTTCGATAGAAGAAAAACTTATGTCCTTAGATGATGATTTAGAAGTATATCCCGGTCACGGTCCAAGTGGCAAGTTAGGTGAAATTAAAGCAGTTAATCCATTTCTTTAGTGAGGGATAAGTTAATGAAAGTTAAAAAAGAGGGGTTGCAAATAAAGCTTGAATTGACCAGAGAAGATTATTACTCATCAGTTAAAAGAATGCTAAATATCTTAATACCGGATATAGAAGTGGTTAATGATGATTCAGCTGAAGTAGTGATTACAAGCAATTTAAAAGTAGATACTGATAAGATTAAATTAAAGACTAAATTAGTTAGTTCAGATACGGAATTAATGAAAAAAGATATAGATACAGAGATTAGAGATGCTAGATATACAGATGGAGATATCGAGCGAAGGTGTAGGAGTAAAGTTAAATTTCATATTTATCAGCTACTAGTTAAGTTTTTAGACCTTACACCTAGTCCCTGGGGGATTTTAATTGGGGTTCGTCCAACTAAGATTGGACATTTTTTAATGGATAAAGGCTTTAATTATAACGAAATCAAGAATAATTTGCAGTCAACATATGGAGTTAGTAATGAAAAGGCTGACCTATTATTACGGGTAGTTAAAAAAGAGAGAATATATCTCCCAACAAAAGAAGAAGTTAAGGATAGAGTAAGTATTTATATAGGAATACCTTTTTGTCCATCGAGATGTGGTTACTGTTCATTTCCAGCTTATGGTCTGAAGGATGCTGCAAAGTATATTTCTCCTTTTTTGAAGAGCCTTCATTATGAAATTCGAGAAGTAGGTAGTTGGCTAGCTAAGAATGGAATTACTGTGGATACTATTTATTTAGGTGGTGGTACACCTACTACCTTAAATGAAGAACAATTAAAAGAACTACTAGCAATAATTAAAGAAAGTTTCTACCATTTAGAAGTAAGAGAATTTAATGTAGAAGCCGGAAGACCAGACACAATTACTAAGAAGAAATTAGAACTATTGAAAGAATACAATGTTAATCGAATTAGTATTAATCCTCAGACTATGAATCAAGGTACTTTAAAAGCCATAGGAAGAGACCATACTATTAGGGAAGTTAAAGATGCTTTTAAATTAGCACGCCAGGTTGGATTTAATAATATTAATATGGATTTGATTATTGGATTACCAGGAGAAGATGAAGAATCTTTTACTAAAACGGTTCAAGATATAGAAGAATTAAATCCAGATAATTTAACAGTACATACAATGGCGATGAAGAGAGCATCAAGGTGGAAGCAAAACTCTAATAAATTAGATTTTCCGCAAAGCGAAGAAGTAAGAAGAATGTTAGCACTTTCAAAGCAGCTAGCAATAAACTTAGGGGTGGAGCCTTATTACATGTATCGGCAGAAGTATATGTTAGGCAATCTTGAAAATATAGGTTATGCGAAACCAGGTTTAGAGTCGATATATAATATAATAATGATGGAAGAACGTGAAACAGTAATTGGCTTAGGAGGAGGGGCAATAACTAAGTTAGTCAATCCAGAAGATTGGACGATAGCTAGATTAAATAATCCTAAACAGCCTCAAGATTATATTAGAGAAGTAGAAGAGAGGACCACTAGCAAATTACAAAGGTTGACATCTTTATTCAGATAAGTTACAATGTGAAAGTAAAGTTGACTTAATAGTTTTATTCTATTATTAGAGGGAGGATAAAGTGATGATTTTTGATAGTTTACGGGATAACTCAAAGATACTGATCTATATAGTAGTTATTGCTTTTGCAGCTGGTGGTCTATTGGTAGGAGTTAGCGGTCTATTTACTAATTCTAAAACTCAACGCCAACCGGCATCGTATAATCAGGTAACGGAAAGAAATATCGCAGTAGTCAATGGGAAAGGCATCTCTTATCAGGAGTATTTGCAAGTATTACAAGGTATGAGTCAACAATATTTAGGACAGATTGGGAGCACTCAGCTCTTAGCGTTAAAAAGTAAGGTCTTAGATGAGATGATTAATCAAGAATTACTATTACAAAAAGCAAAGGAAAAAGACTTTAATGTAGAAGTATCTAATGAAGAGGTTCAGACTCAGATTGATAAATTAATTAATAATTATGCTAATTCTAAAGCTGATTTTGAAAAAATACTAGAATCTAGAGGGTTAACACTAGCTGATGTTAAGGCAGATTTAAAAGAAAGAATTAAACAACAGAAGATGTTACAGAAGTTAGCAACTGAATTAAAGTCAGGTATTAAAGTAACTGACCAAGAAATAAAGACAGCATACAAGAAGCAGACAAACAAAGAAGAGTTAGATGATAACTTTGCTAAACAGAAGTCCGAAATTAAGAAGCAATTAATGCAACAGAAGACAAACCAAGCATTAACAAAATTAATAGAAGACTATAAAGCAAAGGCAGAGATTAAGATTAATTCTCCAGAGCTAAGAGGTTTTAAAGCAGCACAGAACAAAAAGTTTGATAAAGCGATTAAGAATTATAAGGAAGCTTTAAAACAGAGTGGTGGAAGAATTTATTTATATATGAATTTAGCTGATGTATATCAGAAACAGGGTAATAACGACTTAGCTTTAGAGACCTATCAAAAGGCTTTGGATAAGGCACCAGAAAACGCTGAATTGAGGTTTGCACTTGGTAACTTCTATTATCAAACTGGTGCTAAGAAGAAAGCAGTTAAGCAATTTGATAAAGCTTCTAAATTAGCCGGTGATGATCTTTTGATGCATTATAGATTATTATCAATTTATCAAAAGATGGGTTATAAAGAAAAATCTCAAGCAGAACTAAGTAAGATTGAAGCTATTCAAAAGAAAGCAGCTAAAGAAAGACAAAAAGCTATTCAAAAAGAAGCTAAGACTAAAACAGGTGGTAAGAAGAAGGCAGAGAATAATAGTCAACAAAAAGATAATTAAGTAGTAATTAAACATGCATAATCAATTGATAATGCCTAAAAGTTATCTTTGAAGTTGTGCTATCAATTGATTATGCTTGAAATTTAATTGTAGAATAAGATAAGCTTATTCTTAGTAAAATTGTGGATTAGTTTTAATATTAGGAGGTTTAAAGATGGGAATTACAGGACCAAGAGGAACGAATGATATTCTACCTGAGGAGAGTCTAAAATGGCAATATGTTGAGGAGACTGCTCAGGATATCTTTAAAAGATATAATTATCAAGAAATTCGAACGCCAATCTTTGAAGATACCAATCTATTTCAAAGAGGAATTGGCGAAACTACAGATATTGTAGAAAAAGAGATGTATACCTTTGATGATAAAGGGGGACGGAGTATTACTCTTCGACCGGAAGGTACAGCTTCTGTAGTAAGATCATTTTTAGAACATAAGGTTTATGGACAGGCTCAACCGACTAAGTATTACTACTTTGGGCCGATGTTTAGGTATGAAAGACCCCAATCAGGGCGTTATCGTCAATTTCATCAGCTAGGTGTTGAGGTGTTGGGTGCAGATAATCCGGCTATTGATGCTGAGGTTATAGCTTTAGGTCTGCAGATCTTAACTGAATTAGGTCTATCTGATTTAGAGGTGCACTTAAATAGTGTTGGTTGTCCCGATTGTAGAGATGAATATCGCGAAGCATTAATGGATTACTTTGCCCCTAATTTAGATGATTTATGTTCTGATTGTCAATCTAGATATGAACGTAACCCATTAAGAATTCTTGATTGCAAGAATGAAAATTGTAAAGAATATACTGATGATGCACCAGAAATCTATGATTCATTGTGTGATGAATGTGCAGATCACTTTGATATGGTTGAAAAGTACTTAGAAGAGTTAGAAATAGACTATATTTTAGATCCGAGGTTAGTTAGAGGTTTGGATTACTATACGAAAACAGCATTTGAGATTATTTATACAGGCTTAGGAGCTCAAGACACTATCTTTGGTGGAGGGCGTTATGATGGTTTAGCAGAAGAAGTAGGTGGTCGTGAAATTCCTGGTATTGGTTTTGCAATGGGAATGGAGCGAATTATCCTTGCTTTAGAAGAACAAGAAGTTGATTTGCCATTAACAACAGATTTAGATCTATTTATAACGACTATCGGACAACCAGCTCAAGAAGCAGCATTTAAATATCTATATCAATTAAGAAAAGCTGGTTTGAGAGTAGAGATGGATCATTTAGATAGAAGTGTAAAAGGGCAGATGAAGTGTGCTGACCGAAATAATGCACAATATAGTATCATTTTAGGTGGCAACGAATTAGAAAAAGGCGTAGCTACTATAAGAGAGATGAAGACTGGAGAGCAAGAAGAGATTGAATTAGACAACTTAATTACAGTAATGAAAGAAAAGGTAGAATAGGTTAGGAGGTAATTTGACGAATGGCAACTATGAAAGAGTTAAAGAGAAATTATTATTGTGGAGCATTAGGTGAAGACCAAGTAGGAGAAGAAGTGACCTTAATGGGCTGGGTACAACGTCGTCGTGATCATGGAGGGTTAATCTTTGCAGATCTAAGAGATCGTTTTGGCATGGTACAGGTGGTATTTAATCCAGAAGATTCTGAGGCTGCATTTGAAAAAGCCGAAGAATTACGAAAAGAGTATGTAATTGCTGTTGTGGGTGAAGTAGTAGCAAGACCAGAAGGAACAGTTAATCCTGATTTGGCAACGGGAAAGGTAGAAGTTCATGTTAAAAAATTAGAGATTTTAGATGCTGCTGAAACGCCACCACTACAGATTGCTGAAGAGTCAGAAGTAGGAGAAGATTTAAGGTTAAGATATAGATATTTAGACCTGCGACGGCCAACTATGCAGCAGAATTTAATCTTAAGACATAAAGTAAAGAAGTTAGTTCGAAATTACTTAGATAAACATGATTTCTTAGAGATTGAAACACCAATGCTGACTAAGAGTACTCCTGAGGGGGCTAGAGATTATTTAGTAGCTAGCCGAGTTAATCCTGGTAAGTTTTATGCGTTACCACAGTCACCTCAATTGTTTAAACAGTTATTAATGGTTTCTGGTATGGAAAGGTACTATCAGATTGTAAGATGTTTTAGAGATGAAGATTTACGGGCCGATAGACAGCCAGAATTTACTCAGATAGATTTAGAGATGTCCTTTATAAGTCAAAAAGATATTATGTCATTAATGGAAGGTATGATGCAGGAAATCTTTGCTCTTGCTGATGTTGAAGTTGTTGATGAATTTCCAAGGATGAGTTATCAAGAAGCCATAGAGAAGTATGGTAGTGATCGACCAGACTTGCGATTTGACTTGGAATTGATCGATATTTCTGGTATAGTAGCAGATGCAGAATTTAAAGTCTTTAGCGGAACCGTTGCTAATGGTGGTCAAGTAAAAGGAATTAATGCTAAAGGTTGTGCAGACTTTTCTCGTAAAGACCTAGATGATTTAACTGACTATGTAGGTATCTATGGAGCTAAAGGACTGGCTTGGATTGCACTTAAAGAAGATGGCATTAATTCTCCAATTACTAAATTCTTAAGTGAAGGGGAATTAGAAAAGATCTTAGATAAGATGGGAGCAGAAGAAGGAGACTTATTATTATTTGTAGCTGACAAGCCAAAAGTTGTAGCAGCTGCTTTAGGTAACTTAAGACAGAGATTAGCACGAAAATTAGATTTGATTGATAAAGATGAGTTTAACTTTGTCTGGATTACTGACTTCCCATTATTAGAAGAGGATGAAGATGAAGGCAGATTAATATCTTTACATCATCCATTTACAGCGCCACAAGATGAGGATATCGATCTATTAGATGATCAGCCTACGGAAGTTAGGGCTAAAGCTTATGACTTAGTCTTAAATGGAGTAGAAATTGGCGGAGGTAGTGTGAGAATTCATAATCGCGATTTACAAGAGAAGATATTTAAAATTCTTGACTTAGATGAAGAAGAGATTGATGAAAAGTTTGGGTTCTTATTAGAAGCTTTTGAATATGGTACTCCACCGCATGGCGGAATTGCTTTTGGATTAGACAGATTAGTGATGTTATTAGGAGGATTAGAATCTATTCGTGATGTAATTGCTTTTCCTAAAACGCAGAATGCAACTTGTCTACTAACTGAAGCCCCTTCTAATGTAGAAGAGAGACAGTTAGAAGAGCTACACTTAGAGATTGAAGAAGAGGATGAAATCGAACTTGAATAATTTATTTCTTTTGAAGATGATTCTTTAATCCAGATGAGATATCATGAATAGCATGAGAACCACGAGAAATAATAATCCCAGTGATAATATAATCGATAACATCATAATAGATATCGACATCTAATTTATGCAAGATGCCAATTTGAGTACTAATACAGACTGTTATACCAATCATTACGGCAATCATTTTGCTACGACTACCTTTAATAGAAAAGATTGATTTGAATGTATTAGTAACCATTTCTACTAAGATAGCAAGTAAAAGAACTGTAGATAGCGATTCTAAAACCATAGTAGTCACCTCTCATTTATTAGTCTTTCAATACATAATATGTGAGGGGGCAGGAATATATGCTATACGATATAATGAAATTACATTTTTTGGTGTTTGCAATTTAGGTTGGGTTATGATATTATTTAATTAAGTTAAAAAACAGCAAAAACCAATCTTGTTCTGCCGTGTACGTGGGGATATTATATTTTGCCCAACACCAACACACAGGGAGCCTGGACTCCATCTGTGGCGTATATGCCTCCATAGAGTGGACATACAAATCAGGTGGGAGGGCACCCACTTTGTAGACAGGGAGCAAAATCATAAGTCCATACGGCATGGTGGGACATTCTATTTTTAAAACTGGTTCTCAAATGAGAACCAGTTTTTTTATTGACAACTACTTTTAAAATTTGATATGATAAATGTAGATTGACTTCCAAATTAAGCCAACAAGGAGTGGTATGATGTCTGATAAGAAGGTACAAGAAGCAAAAGCAGAACAGAGAGAGAAGGTATTAAATTATCGACAAAGATTAACTGATAGAGAGTTATTGGGTAAAAGTATGGAGATCAAAAAGAAGCTATTTGAATTAAAAGAGTTTCAGGAAGCAGAAGTAATTATGTTTTACATAGATTTTAGAAATGAAGTGAAGACTGAGTTTATGATTAAAGAAGCATTAAAGTTGGGTAAGAGAGTACTTGTACCCATTAGCCAAGTAGAAGATAGGTCATTATTATTATCTGAACTAAAAGACTATGACCAAGAATTAGAATTAGGTACATATGACATTTTAGAACCGAAAAAAGAGTATATTAGACCAGTAAAATACAAGAAACTTGACTTTGTTGTAGTTCCTGGGGTTGCCTTTGATGAAGAATGTAACCGTTTAGGCTACGGTGGAGGCTACTATGATCGATTTTCAGCTAAGCTAGATGATAATGTAATGAGAGCGGCATTAGCTTTTGAAATCCAAATTGTAGATGAAGTTATTACTGGTGAATATGACTTACCAGTTGATAAAGTCTTAACAGAAGAAAGAGTTATAGGGTGACTATAATGGATCTATTTACTCATAGTGCACAAGATGAAATAGCAGCTACATCTCCTTTGGCCGATAGGATGCGACCACGAAGTTTAGATGAATTTATTGGTCAAAGTAAGATTGTGGGTGAAGGCAAGTTATTACGGAGGGCTATTCAAGCTGATCGTTTGCAGTCTTTAATCTTCTATGGTCCACCGGGCACAGGAAAAACTACCTTAGCTATGATTATTGCTAATACTACTAGTTCTGAATTTGAAAAACTGAATGCTGTTACTTCCGGGGTTAAAGATATTAGACGAGTAATTAAACAAGCTAGAGAGAGGAAAGGTATGTATCAGCAACAGACGATCCTCTTTATCGATGAGATTCACCGATTCAATAAATCACAACAAGATGCTCTTTTGCCAGCAGTTGAAAAAGGGACGATTATCTTAATTGGAGCTACTACTGAGAATCCTTATTTTGAAGTTAATTCACCTTTAGTTTCTAGGTCAAGGATATTTCAATTAGAACTACTTAAAAGAGAAGACTTGAAGCAAATTTTATTAAATGCACTAAAAGATGAAACTAGAGGTCTAGGTGAATATAAAGTTCATTTAAAAGAAGAAGCATTAGAACATATTATAGATGTAGCCGGAGGGGATGCCAGATCGGCTCTAAATGCCTTAGAATTAGCAGTCTTAACTACACCAACTAAGAAAGATGGAGTTAAAGATATTACAATAGAAGTAGCAGAAGAATCTATTCAGCAACGATCTTTAGATTATGACCAAGCAGGAGATAATCATTATGATACAGTCTCAGCTTTTATCAAAAGCATGCGTGGTTCAGATCCTGATGCTACATTATATTGGTTAGCCAAAATGTTAGAAGCCGGTGAAGACCCTAGATTTATTGCTCGGCGAATGATTGTACACGCTGCTGAAGATGTAGGTATAGCAGACCCGCAAGCATTAGTAATTGCTAATGCTGCCGCTGACGCTGTAGAGTATGTGGGGCTACCAGAAGCTCGTATTCCCTTAGCCGAGGCAGCAGTCTACATTGCGACTGCTCCGAAGAGTAATGCTATTATCAGAGGAATAGATAAAGCGATAAGTACTGTTCGCAATCAGAATTCCTCAGGAATACCTGACCACCTTCGTGATGCTCATTATAAAGGTGCTAAGAAATTAGGTCATGGTAAAGGATATAAGTATCCTTATCATTATCAGGATAATTATGTAGAACAGCAGTACTTACCAGATGAATTAGTTAAAGAAGAATTTTATCATCCTGGAGACCAGGGCTACGAAGAAGAGATTAAGCAATTTTGGCTAAAGGTAGGGAATAAGAAAAAAGATTAGGTAACGACAGTATGTAACTAAACTTCAATAATTTACAGGCATTATCCTATGATTGAGGTGAATCAACATGAGCGATAATTATAAAACAATAGCTAAGGATTACAGAATACAACGGACTATCAAAAAATGCAAATTTATAACTTCAGCAGCTAATGTTAAAAGCGTAAAAGAAGCTGAAGATTTTATAAATAAAGTTTCAGAGGAATTTGCTGATGCTACTCATAATGTTTATGCATTTAAGATTGGTTTAGGAGATCAAGCAATTAAAAGAGCAAATGACGATGGAGAACCGGCGGGATCATCGGGCCCTCCGGTTTTGAAGGCAATTGAGGGAGAAGAAGTGATTAATATAGTAATTGTAGTCACTCGTTACTTTGGCGGAGTTAAACATGGGATTGGAGGTTTGATTCGTGCCTATGGGCAAAGCGGACGCGAGGTAATTAGAGAAGCGGGAATAATAGAAAAAGAACGTTATTTAACTATCGGTATTTCTGTATCATATGATGCTATGGGACAGGTGATTAATGACTTATCAGGAAAGCAAGGCAAAGTTAAAGATACTAATTATACTAACGATGGAGTAGAGATTATAGCGGCAATGAAACCAAGCTATTTAGAGGCATTTAAAGATAGAATGGTAGAAGCTACTAGAGGTCAAGCTAGATTTCGTACTATAGGAGAGGAGTTTAGATAATGCAAAAGATAAAGAAGTGGTCTATATTTGTAATTGGCTTATTTATAGTTAGTATTGGGATTGTATTAACTATTAAAGCAGATTTAGGAGTATCTCCGTGGGATGTATTTCATATTGGTTTAACAAAATATTTTGATGTATTGACGGTAGGTAGGGCGAGTCAGTTAACTGGTTTAATAGTCATTACTCTTAGTTATATACTAGGACAGATCAAACCCAATATAGGTACTGTAATTAATATGCTTTTAGTTGGTTTTATGATTGATTTTGTAATGACAGTTATTCCTGAACCAACAATTTTAGGTTATCGGTATATTTATTTAATAGCAGGAACGATTCTTTTTGGTTTAGGTGCCGGGATTTATATATCATCCCATTGTGGAACTGGACCACGAGATAGTTTGATGATGGCTTTAGATAGAAAATTAGATATAAACATTCAATGGGTAAGAAGTGGAATGGAATTAGCAATTTTGATTCTAGGCTACTTTTTAGGAGGTCCAGTTGGAATCGGAACTGTCTGTATTGCGATAGGAATTGGACCAGTAGTTGGTTTTTCATTAGACTTAATGGAGAATCTCTCTAGAAAGTCAGCTATCCGGGCTAATTTATAATGAAAATAAATTTTTTGAAAATAGTAAATAATATAGATGTAGTTTAACTAAATTAGAAGTTAATGCTTTATTGCAAATAAAGCATTAACTTTTTTATAATTTTATTTTAAGTTATTGACAAACTATAATTCTTATGTTAATATTATGCTAGAAAACCAACAAAAATAGTCGGGATTAAAAGGAGGAATTAAATGAAGCTATCTACTAAAGGGCGTTATGGGGTGCGAGCGATGTTTGATTTGGCTCTACATTATGGCGAAGGAACTACTCCATTGCGTAGTATAGCTGAAAGACAGAATATTTCTGAACATTACTTAGAACAGTTAATAGCTGTGCTTCGTAAATCAGGTTTAGTGAATAGTGTCCGTGGTGCTCATGGTGGATACTTGTTAGCTAAGGAACCACCAGAGATTACTATTGGGGATATTATTAGAGCATTAGAAGGGCCTATTGCACCATCTGATTGTGTAGCTGAAGATGTAGAAAAGGATTGTGAAAATATAGAAGAGTGCATAACTCGTTTGATCTGGAAACAACTGCAAGAGAGTATTAATGAAGTTCTAGATTCAATTAGTTTAGAAGATTTGCGTCAAGAAGCTATTAATGCTAAACAGAAGGATGGACATCACGGTTATTTATACCATATTTAAAACTAATCAAGGGGGAATTGCAAAGATGAAGCGGGTCTATTTAGATAATGCTGCTACAACTCCTACTGCATCTGAAGTTGTAGAGGCAATGGAACCATATTTCAATGAAAATTTCGGAAATCCTTCTAGTATCTATTCATTCGGTAGAGAAGCTAAGAATACTGTTGAGGATGCTAGAGAAAAGGTTGCTCAATTAATTGGAGCTGATGATGCAGCAGAGATTGTGTTTACTAGTGGAGGTACAGAAGCTGATAATTTAGCTATTAAAGGAGTAGCAATGAAGAACAAAGAACAAGGGAACCACATTATTACCTCAGCTGTAGAACACCATGCTGTACTACATACTTGTGAATATTTAGAGGAGTATCATGATTTTGAAGTAACATATCTACCAGTTGATGAAAATGGTTTAGTTAACCCAATTGATGTAGCAGAAGCAATTACTGATGATACGATATTAATTAGTATTATGTTAGCAAATAATGAAGTAGGAAGTATTCAACCGATTGCAGAAATAGGACAAATTGCTCAGAAAAATGATATTTATTTTCATACTGATGCTGTTCAGGCAGTGGGCTCAATTCCTGTGGATGTCAATGAACTGAATGCGGACTTACTTGCTTTGTCAGGCCATAAATTTAATGGGCCAAAAGGCATAGGAGCACTTTATATCAGAAAGGGCACTCAACTTACTTCCTTTATGCATGGGGGTGCGCAAGAAAGGGGTAGGAGAGCTAGTACTGAAAATGTACCGGCTATTGTCGGTTTAGGTAAAGCAGCCGAGATAGCATTAGAAGAGTTAGATGAAAAGAGAGAAAAGATGATTAAGTTGCGGGATAAGTTAATTAACGGGATTAAAGCAGAGATTGATGAAGTAATTTTGAATGGACATCCAACTAAGCGTTTACCGAATAATGTTAACTTTAGTATTCGTTACATTGAGGGAGAATCATTATTACTTAATTTAGATTTAGAAGATATAGCCGCTTCAAGTGGTTCAGCTTGCACTTCAGGCTCATTAGACCCATCCCATGTATTATTAGCTATGGGATTATCTCACGAAGTGGCACATGGGTCATTGCGCCTAAGTTTAGGTAAGTATAATACAGAAGAAGACGTTGATTATGTCTTGGAGAAGTTACCAGCAATAGTTGATAAGTTAAGAGCTATGTCTCCAATCTATAATCAGAAGTAATAAGAATAATAAATTAATTGTGTGAAAGACTAAAGAGGAGTTGATAGATATGTATTCTGATAAGGTTATGGATCATTTTCAAAATCCGCGCAATGTAGGAGAGATTGAAGCAGCTGATGGTATAGGGGAAGTAGGTAATCCTACTTGTGGAGATATAATGAAAATTTATATTAAAGTAAATGAAAATGAAGAGATTAAAGATATAAAATTTAAGACCTTTGGATGTGGTGCAGCGGTAGCTACTAGTAGTATTACGACAGAAATTGTTAAAGGAAAATCGATTGAAGAAGCAAGAGAATTAACTAATAAAAGAGTAGCAGAAGCTCTAGATGGTTTACCACCAGAAAAGATGCACTGTTCTAACTTAGCTGCTGATGCATTACAAAAAGCAATTGATAATTACTTAGGAATAGAAGAAAATAATGTTTGTGATGATTGTGAGGACATGCCAGGTTAAAATTTATAGATAGTGTTGAAATAGAAAAGGTGATTTAAAGATGGCAACACAAAAGAGAGTAGTAGTGGCAATGAGTGGTGGTGTAGATAGTTCTTTAACTGCTGCTTTGTTAAAAGATAGAGGATATGATGTAATAGGAATTACGATGCAGATATGGCCTTCAGATCAACCATCTCCAGATGATGGAGGTTGTTGTTCGTTATCGGCTGTAGAGGATGCTAGAAGAGTAGCATATAAATTAGATATTCCATTTTATGTAGTTAATTTTGAAGATGTATTTGCTAATAAGGTAATTGACTACTTTGTTGATGAATATGCTAAAGCTAGAACACCTAATCCTTGTATTATGTGTAACCAAGAGATTAAATCAGAAGTTTTTTTAAAAAAAGCTTTAGAATTAGATGCAGATTATATGGCAACGGGTCATTATGCTCGAATAGAACATAATCCTGAGGGAAGGCATTTGATTAAAAAAGCACAAGATGAACATAAAGATCAAACTTATGCTTTATATGGAATGACTCAAAACCAATTAGCACATACTTTAATGCCCTTAGGAGATTTTAAGAAGACTAAAACCAGAGAGATGGCTAAAGAATTCAACTTAGATGTATATGATAAGCCTGATAGTCAAGAGATTTGTTTCATTCCAGATGATGATTATCAAGGGTATATTAAAGAAAAGCATTCAGAAATAGCTAGCCCAGGGCCTATCCTTGATTTAGAAGGGAACAAATTAGGAGAGCATGAAGGACTTCCTTTCTATACTATAGGACAGAGAAAAGGGTTGGGACTTGCTTATCATAAGCCATTATATGTAGTAGCTTTAGATTCAGAAAGGAATGCGGTTATTGTTGGTGATAATGAAGATGTATTTGGTGATACACTAGTTGCTGATCAACTTAATTGGGTTTCTATTTCGCAGCTAAAGGAACCTATGGAAGTAGAAGCTAAAATTAGATATAATGTCACACCATCACCAGCCACAATTTATCCACTGACTGATGGTAAAATTAAAGTTAAGTTTGTAGAGCAAGAACGAGCAATTACTCCTGGTCAAGCAGTAGTATTCTATCAAGATGATATCTTAGTTGGTGGAGGAATAATAGAAAAGGAATTAAAATAACATTATAGTTAATATATAGAATTCAAGTAAGTACTATGGGGAAGAGTATTCCTCTAGTGCTTACTTTTTGTTTATATATAAGCATATTTTATAACTAAATTTCAAGTATAATTAATCTATTCTTTAAATTTCATAATTTCATCATAATTGTTTAATATAATATAATTGTCTTTTGTTCATAAAATGGTCAAAGTGAAAGATGTAACTTAAAGAAGGGTTTTAGGGGTGAGGGGTAGAATATTTTTAATGATGAAAGAAAATACCTTCTTTAGACTAAAGGAAGGGGGTGAATGATTTGTCAAGAAGACAAAAGTGTTTAATATTATTAGTGTTAATTGTTTCTCTTTTTGTTATTAATGTTGTTGCAACAGCTACAACAGTTAGCGAGGTAGAGAAAGGGTTAATGTGTTATTGTGGGTGTAACATGACTTTATATAGTTGCGAATGTGCTGATGCAGCACAAATGCGTAGTGATATCCAAAAGATGATAGACCAAGGCATGACTAAAGATGAAATTATAAAGAACTATGTCAAGAAGTATGGGAACACTATATTAGCTTCTCCTCCCAAAAAAGGCTTTGATTTAATTGCTTGGGTTATACCTGGAATTATCATATTAATTAGCGGTTTTTTAGTATGGATGTTCATTAAAAAAGGAGTTTTATCATCTAAGTCCAAATCGAAAAAATCGTTAGACAATAGTGAAGTAGAAGAATATGATGAGCAGATTGAGGAAGAAATTAAAAAGTACTTATAACTACTTTAAAGAGTGACTAAAATAGTCACTCTTTTTTAATTCAGAGAATTTTAAATATAGATTAACATATACTAAAATAAATTTAACTAAAATGATATTCTTTTGATTAAAATTCTTCTTGACATGTTTTAATAGTTTTGCTATACTGTTAAACGTCGTTTGAAGAAAGTCTGTGGCGATAAGGAAAGAAAAGTATTTAATTTTTCTCTTGACACTTTTCAAAGAATTTGTTACACTATTTCTTGTCGCTTGAGCAATTGACAGTTGACGATTGACTATTGACAATTTTAAAATCAAAAGATTAAAGATAGTTGTCAAAGGTTGTTGTTAATTATAAATTGTTAGCGTGAGCAAGAGAAAACATTTTAAAGTTTCTCTTGACAAGTTCCGAAAGTTTTGTTACACTGTTAATTGTCGCTTGAAGAAATGCGACAGATTATAACTTGTCTAGCAAAATTATTTTTAAAATTATCTTGACAAGTTTTGATGAGTGTGATAAAATTTTAAATGTCGCTGAAAAAGTGACAGCAAAATTTAAATTTCATTTTAACAAGTCAAATCATTAAATCTTCATTATATATTAATGATTTTGATTAACAAAAAAGTTGGTCTTTGAAAACTAAACATTGTCTGTACACATGAACGTCAATGCAAATGAGTAATCTTAAGAGTCAGTTAAACTCGCGATTAAATCTGCTTTGCAGATTTATCATATATTTTATTTGGAGAGTTTGATCCTGGCTCAGGACGAACGCTGGCGGCGTGCTTAACACATGCAAGTTGTGCGAGAAAGCTACCTTCGGGTAGTGAGTAGAGCGGCGGACGGGTGAGTAAC
>Ga0208550_10001_pt1 | contig 199024 bp, 191 predicted proteins | sample Wag4S2014_12_3_FD_187356 | JGI IMG/M metagenome (GOLD analysis project Ga0208550, IMG submission 187356) | Deep subsurface shale carbon reservoir microbial communities from Ohio, USA - Utica-2 Time Series 2014_12_3 (SPAdes) (version 2) ... | reverse complement strand
ATAATAGTATCCATAAGAGACTCCCCTTTCTTGATTTGTATTTGTTGTAGTTAACAATATTTTATCAAAAAGGGAGTCTCTTTTCTATTTTTATTTTAAAATTGTCCTATAGTAATTTTACACTATGATTGGAGGTGGAATTATGTTAGAAGGGAAGAAAGTCGCAATTATTGGCGATCGTGATGGAATTCCAGCTCCTGCAATTCAAGAATGTATCGAAACAACTGGAGCCGAAGTTGTTTTTGGCTCTACGGAGTGTTTCGTCTGAACTGCAGCGGGAGCTATGGACTTGGAGAACCAAAAGAGGATTCAAAAACTTGCTGAAGAGCATGGAGAAGAAAATTTAGTAGTAATCTTAGGTGGCGCAGAGGCAGAAGCTTCTGGTTTAGCTGCTGAGACTGTTACTAATGGAGATCCTACTTTTGCCGGTCCATTAGCAGGGGTCCAGTTAGGACTCAGGGTTTATCACATTTTAGAGCCAGAAATCAAGTCTGAAGTTGATGAAGATGTTTATGAAGAACAGATTAGCATGATGGAAATGGTTCTAGAAGTAGATGAGATTGTCGATGAAGTTAAGTTATATCGTGATAAATATTGTAAGTTTGATTAGAATGGAGTCATGTAGACAATAAATTGCCCTTAAGGGCAATAGTTGCCATAATCGCAAATGTTGCCCACAGGGGCTAATTAAGAGTTTTAAATTTATATTTTTGACTAGTAAGTGCAAAAAATCACATTCACAAAGTTTGATTTTATAGAAGATAAGGTAATGATACTAATAAGAGAAAGATGGACACAAAGAGAAAGGGGTGGAGTGCTAATGCGTTTAGAGATTGGAAATTTTCCCGTTGAAGATATAGTCTTCGGCGAAGAAACTAGTTATAACGATGGTTTACTTACTATTAATAAAGAAGAAGCCCTAGAAGTTGTAAAAGAAGATGAGCATATTACAGAAGCTGATTTAGTAATTGCTCGACCAGGTGAAGAGAAACGAATTGTTCCAGTTAAAGAAGCAATCGAACCTAGATATCGCCTTAATGGAGATGCTACTTTTCCTGGAGTAACAGGTAAGGTAGAGAGTGTTGGCGAAGGTAGAACAGTAGCCTTAAAAGGATGTAGTGTATTAGCTGTTGGTAAACACTGGGGTAGTTTTGGTGATGGATTAATCGATATGAGTGGTGAAGGCGCTAAGTATACTTACTTTTCTAAGTTAGTAAATGTCTGTTTAGTAGCAGATACAGATGAAGAGTTTGAAAGAGAAGAGCAACAGAAGAAGAATCATGCTATTAGATGGGCTGCCCATAGGTTAGCTGAATATTTAGGTGAAACAGTGAAAGATTTAGAGCTTAAGGAGGAAGAAGTCCTTGAATTAGAGCCGATTACTAAACGTTCGCAAGATGTAAATGACTTACCATCAGTTGTATATGTTATGCAGCCGCAATCCCAAATGGAAGAATTAGGATATAATGATTTAGTATATGGTTGGGATGCAAATAGAATGCTGCCAACTCTTATGCATCCTAACGAAGTATTAGATGGAGCAATAATTTCGGGTAGCTTTATGCCTTGCTCTTCTAAATGGTCGACGTATGACTTTCAGAATTGCCCTACGATTAAGAGGTTATATGCAGAACACGGCAAGACAATTAATTTCTTAGGTGTAATCATGTCCAATCTAAATGTAGCAATGGATCAGAAAGAGAGAGCAGCTATGTTTGTACAGCAGATAGCAAAATCATTAGGTGCAGATGCTGCTATTTTAGCTGAAGAAGGTTATGGTAATCCAGATGCTGACTTTATTGCTTGCTTTGCTGCCTTAGAAGATGCTGGTGTAAAGACAGTAGGGATGACTAACGAATGTACCGGTCGAGATGGACAGTCACAACCGTTAGTAACCTTAGATGAACGCGCTGATGCAATTGTTTCCTGTGGAAATGTGTCAACATTAATTAAATTGCCACCAATGGAAACCGTAATTGGTGAATTAGAGGCTTTGGCCCGTGATGGTTTATCAGGTGGTTGGGCTGATGATGAAAAATTAGGTCCTTCTGTAAAAGAGGATGGTTCAATTATTATGGAGAATAATTCAATGTTCTGTGGAGATCAAGTGCTTGGCTGGTCGCCTAAGACAATGAAGGAGTTTTAATTTAAATACTTAAGGAGGTGTACTAACTTATGAAGAAAGCAATTATATATATAAATCAATTTTTTGCAGGAATTGGTGGTGAGGAAGAAGCTGACCATCAACCTGAAATTAGAGAAGGTTTAGTTGGACCAGCAATGTTATTAAATCAATTATCAGATGCAGAAGTAACAGATACAATCATTTGTGGCGATAACTTTATGGGATCAAATGAAGAGGAAGCTGTAGAGAAAATATTAGGATTTTTAGAAGATAAAGAGTTTGATATCTTCTTTGCCGGACCAGCTTTCCAGGCTGGTAGATACGGAAATGCTTGTGGTGTTATCGGTAAAGCAGTAAAAGAAGCGTTTGATGTACCGGTTATTTCTTCAATGAATGAAGAGAATCCAGGTGTCGATATGTTTAAGAAAGATATCTATATCTTCCCTGGTGGAAAGAGTGCAGCTAAGATGAAAGATGATATGGCTAAGATGGCTGAACTTGGGAATAAGATATTAAATGGAGAAGGGCCACTTACTGCTGAAGAAGAAGGTTTCTTTACTCGTGGAATTAGACATCAAGTCTGGTTAGAAGATAGTAAACCAGCAGCTGATCGAGCAATAGAGATGTTACTTAAGAAAGTGAATGGTGAAGAGTTTAAATCTGAGCTACCTATACCTAAGATTGATAGAGTACCAATTGCTGAGCCAATTAAAGACTTAAGCGAGGCTACTATAGCTCTTGCTACTTCTGGTGGTATTGTACCGGTAGATAATCCAGATAAGATTCAGTCGGCATCTGCTACTAGATGGGGCAGATATAGTGTAGAAGGCTTGGATAATCTACCTAATAGAGAAGCTGGAGAGTTTAAGACTATTCATGCCGGTTATGATCCAGCGGCAGCTGATGCTAATCCTGATCGTGTTGTACCATTAGATGCTCTTAGAGCATATGAAGAGGAAGGACGAATTGGTAAAGTACACGAGTATTTCTATACAACAGTTGGAACAGGAACTACTGAAGCAGAAGCGGCTAGAATGGGTCAAGAAATGGTAGAGTATATGAAAGATGAAGGCGTAGATGCTGTAATTTTAACATCTACTTGAGGTACTTGTACTCGTTGCGGTGCAACGATCGTAAAAGAAATTGAAAGAGCCGGTATTCCGGTTGTACAGATGGCTAACTTAATACCAGTAGCGGAGACTGTTGGTGCTAATCGTATGGTTCCGACTATCTCTATTCCGTATCCTCTTGGAGACCCAGAAAGCTCTGAAGATGAACAATGGAAACTTCGTTATCATCGAGTTGGAGTTGCTTTAGAAGCACTTGAAACTGCTATTGATGAACAGACAGTATTTGAAGTTTAAATAATTAAGAATTCTGCCTCTCTTTGTTAATACTTAGGGGGGTAGAATTCTAAAAAAGGAGAGGATATGATGGAAGTAAAAAGGAAGAGTAAGAATCAGGTCTTTTATACTGCCTTAATAGTAGTCTTTGCCATTGTTGCTTGGGGCTTATTTATGCCAAAAAACTTTGAAAGTACTGCTAATAGTATATTTGATTTTTTAGTCGGTAATTTTGGCTGGTTCTACCTATTGTCAATGTCTTCTTTTGTAATCTTTTCAGTTTGGATTGCTTTCAGTAAATATGGTAAGATAAGGTTGGGGAAAGATGGTGAGGAGCCAGAATATAGCACGATCTCTTGGTTTGCTATGCTCTTTAGTGCTGGTATGGGAGTTGGGTTAGTATTCTGGGGAGTAGCTGAGCCTTTAAATCACTTTGTAAATCCCTTAGGTTTAGAAGGAGGCACATCAGCTGCTGCTGACTTTGCAATTAAGAAATCTTTCTTTCATTGGGGGTTACACCCATGGGCTAACTATGCAGTCTTTGCGTTAGCTTTAGCATATATGCAGTTTAGAAGAGATAAACCTGCTCTTGTTAGTAGTATCTTCATTCCGTTAATAGGTGAAGAAAGAGCCGCAGGAACGATAGGGAAACTTGTTGATATTCTTGCTATATTTGCAACGGTTGCTGGAGTTGCAACTTCCTTAGGAATGGCTACCTTACAGATGACTAGTGGGTTCAATTACTTATTTGGTGTGCCCGAGACTGACTTAGTAAGAATAATTATTATTGGGATTGTTACCGTCTTATTTATGCTTTCGGCAGTAACTGGATTAGATAAAGGGATTAAGATATTATCTAATGCTAACATTACCTTGGCGGGTATTTTAATGGTATTAGGATTAATTCTTGGCCCTACAGTATTGATCATTAATAACTTAACTAATGGAGTTGGGATGTACTTAAGCTCATTAGTAAGAGATAGCTTTAAGATTTCAAGTGATCCTTGGTATGGCTGGTGGACTATCTTCTATTGGGCTTGGTGGATTGCTTGGGCTCCATTTGTTGGAACTTTTATTGCCCGAATTTCGCGAGGTAGGACGATTAAAGAGTTTATTGGTGGAGTGCTTTTAGCACCTACTCTTGCTTCATTTATCTGGTTTGCTATCTTCGGGACATTAGGTATTAATACTGGTATGGATGTAGCATCTGAAGCTATCAAATCTACTTCAACCGCTTTCTTTGTGGTACTTGAAAACTATCCGATTGGAAATATCATATCATTCATTGCTGTAATCCTATTGTCAACATTCTTCGTGACATCAGCAGATTCAGCCACATTCGTTTTAGGGATGATGTCTTCTAACGGAGACTTAAATCCAACTACTAAACGAAAAGTAACGTGGGGCTTTATTCAATCTGGACTAGCTGTAACTTTAATGTTAGCTGGTGGTTTAGAAATGTTGCAGACTGCTTCGATTGCAGCGGCTTTTCCATTTGCTTTCGTAATGTTATTTGGGATGGTGTCATTAGTTAAAGCATTGAGACAGGATGTTAGGAAAGATAGTATAGGAAAGGCTTAGATGAGATGGAAATAAAATAGAACGCAAGTAGGGGACGAGGCTTCGTCTCCTACTGAATGGGCTAGTGGTAATCATGATTACCAAAACTCTTATTTAACCGATCATAAAAGGAGGGTGCTAAATGAGCAAAAAGTATGATGTTATTATTGTTGGCGGTGGGCCGGCTGGTTTGTCGGCGGCTGTTTATGCTTCTCGTTCTAAGTTAGATACTTTGCTATTAGAACAGAATCGTAAAGTTGGAGGTCAACCAACAACTTATGAAGAGATGGAGAACTATCCTGGAGTTCTTGATACTACTGCACCAGAATTAGTAAAGAATTTTAGAGAGCATGCAGAAAAGTTTGGAACTGAAATTGAACGTGGAGAAGTAAAAGATGTTAGCCTTGATGGAAGAATTAAGAGTGTAACAACTAAAGATGGCAAGGAGTATAGGGCTAAAAGCGTAATAATTGCTACTGGTGCTGAGCCAAGGAAGTTAGGTGTCAAAGGGGAAGCAGAGTTTAAAGGTAAAGGAGTTTCTTATTGTGCAACTTGTGATGCAGATTTCTTCGTTGACTTAGAAGTTGTAGTTGTTGGTAATGGGAACTCAGCTATTGAAGAAGCGATTTATTTGACTAAGTTTGCAAGTAAAGTAACTGTGATTGTTATTCATGAAGAAGGAGTTATGGATGCTGAGAAGATTTTGCAGGAAAGAGCTTATAGTAATGATAAGATCGAATTTGTTTGGAATTCAACTTTGGAAGAAGTTAAAGGTGAAGGATTAGTAGATACAGCAGTTCTTAAGAATATCAAGACTGGTGAAACCACTGACCTATCATGTGATGGAATCTTTATCTTCATTGGTAGAGTCCCTCGAATTGATTTTGTAGAAGAAGAGTTAGAACTAAATGAAAATGGATATATAGAAGTTAATAGTGAAAGGTTAGATACTAATATTTCAGGAGTTTATGCAGCAGGGGATGTTAGAGATAAATATTTACGGCAGGTTATAACTGCTGCTAGTGATGGAGCTGCAGCAGCTATGGCAGCGGGAGGTTATATTGAAGAAGAGGACTACTGGCAAGAGAACGTATTAGAAACAGAAGAGACAGTCTTAGTAGCATTTTGGAGTCCGACGAATGAAGAGAGCTTAGAAGTAATTAATAGATTGGAGAAGATAGGCTTAGATGCTAAGTTAGTGAAGATTGACACTTATAAGAATACATTAGTTTCCGAGCGTTATGACGTGAATGAAATTCCTACAGTTCTTAAGATTGAAGATGGTGAGGTTGTAGATAGAACTGTTAATCCTAAGTTAGAAGAGATTAATGAATTTATTTAATTTATAAAATTAAATGTAATAATAATCTATTTTAATAATCTAAAGGAGGCTAAAATTATGTTAGAAGTAAATAAAGAAAACTATGAAGAAGAAGTATTAAATGCTGAAGGTGTTGTTATGGTTGACTTTTGGGGAGAAGGCTGTGAACGTTGTTTAGAACTAATGCCTGATGTAGAAGCTTTTGCTGAGGAGTATGGTGATAAGATTAAGTTTGCTAAATTAAATATTAAAGGGAACCGACGATTAGCTATGAGTCAGCAGGTTATGGGATTACCATCGATGGTATTCTATGTTGATGGAGAAAAGAAATCACATTTAAGTGGAGATGAGTTGACAGCGGAAGAGATTGAAGAAGAGATTAAAAAATATCTTTAAAAAGAAGGTTTCTAATTAAAACGGAGGTGTAAAAATTGACTTCACCAGTTATTAAAGGTACTAGCTATGTTTTAGTTCATGCGACTAATAACCTATTACATCATGGTTCTACACAGGTTATGGAACGAGATAAAGATGCTAATAGTGAATATTTAAAGGAGTTACCTGATTTTTTAAGGAGTTATGAAGATGTAGTAGCTTATGGTCCAAACCAAGCTTATATTGGTAATATTTCTGTAGAAGAGTTAGAGGAAATGGACCAACCTTGGTATGAAAATTCTATTGCTGAGGCAGAACGTCTTAGTGACTGGGGAGAGATCATGCCTGAGGATGAGTTTTATGGTATGTTAAAGATAGTTGATGCTTTTGATTTAGTAAAATTAAGTGATGAATTTGCTAATAAAGTAAAAGAAAAGTTAGCGGGACATTCATTGTTGACAAAAGACCATATAGAAAAGATTATAGGTGTAGAAAGTGAAGTTATCAAAGAGACAGTAGATGAAGATACAGCTGAAGCACTCTTTTTAGATGATGAATTAGTAGGCTGTGTTAAGCAAGCTCATGACACAGATATTAATCTATCAGCTCATGTTATGTTAGAAAATTTAGTAGTTAAAGCATCTGGTGTACTTTCATTACTTCATTTAGGAAAACAAGATGGAGTTAACTTAGAAGAAGTAGATTATGTAATTGAAGTTTCAGAAGAAGCTTGTGGTGACATTAATCAGCGTGGTGGAGGTAACTTTGCCAAAGCTATTGCGGAAATAGCTGGTTGTGAGCAGGCTACTGGTTCTGATACTCGTAGTTTCTGTGCTGGCCCGACTCATGGTTTAATTAATGCTGCTGGCTTAGTGAAGTCAGGTATCTATGACAATGTAGTAGTAGTTGCAGGTGGTTCTACAGCTAAGTTAGGTATGAATGGGAAAGATCATGTAAATAAAGAGATGCCGGTATTAGAGGATTGTTTAGGTGGTTTTGCAGTCTTGATTAGTAAAGATGACGGGGTGAATCCAGTTATTCGTACAGATGCTATTGGTAGACATAAGGTAGCAACTGGTTCATCACCACAGGCGGTAATTAGTTCTTTAGTTACTGAACCTTTAGATGATATTGGTCTGCAGATTACTGATATTGATAAATATTCAGTAGAAATGCAGAATCCAGAGATTACTAAGCCGGCAGGTGCTGGAGATGTACCGGCTTCTAATTATAAGATGATTGCAGCCTTAGGTGTTAAGCGAGGCGACTTAGAGCGTAGTGATCTTATGAATTTTGTTGAAGAACATGGTATGCCTGGATTTGCACCAACCCAGGGGCATATTCCATCTGGCGTACCTTTCATTGGTCATGCTCGTCAAATGATGAATGCTGGTGAAATCGAAAAGGCTATGATTATTGGAAAAGGTAGTCTATTTTTAGGAAGAATGACTAATTTATTTGATGGTGTTTCTTTCATTATTGAACAGAATAAAGGAGCTAGTGAAGAGACAACGGCTGTCGGTGAAGATGAGATTAAGGGTGTAGTTGCTGAGGCTATGCGTAGCTTATCGCAAGCATTATTAGCTGAAGAAGAATAAGAAATGGCACATTATTAGGAGGTGAACAGATGACTACTGAAATTGCAAAGAAAAAAGTAGCTAAAGTATTTGACCAGATTGCCGATGCTCTTGAATCAGGGGTATACGGTGAAAAGACTAAGATAGGAATTACTACTTTAGGAAGTGAACATGGTGTAGAAGAAGTAATAAAAGGGGCAGAATTAGCAGCAAAACAGTCTGCAGACATTGAAGTAGTACTAATTGGTCCTAAAGTTGATACTGACCTCTCTCTTATTGCTGAAACAGACTGTGCTGAAACAGCTCATCAAAAGATGGAAGAATTACTACAAGTAGGAGATATTGATGCCTGTGTTACTAACCATTTTAATTTTCCAATTGGCGTTTCTACTGTAGGAAAAGTTATTACTCCAGGCAAAGGGGAAGAGTTAATTATAGCTACTTCTACTGGAACTTCAGCAACTGACCGGATTAGTGCTATGATAAAAAATGCTCTTTATGGTATTATTGCTGCTAAGGCTACTGGAGTTGAAGAGCCCACAATTGGAATATTAAATGTTGATGGTGCTCGACAAGTGGAGAAGGCTTTAAAAGAGTTAGATGAAAATGGTTATAAGATTAATTTTGCGGAATCGATTCGGTCAGATGGTGGTTGTGTCATGCGCGGGAATGATCTTTTAGTAGGCGCTGCTGATGTAATGGTAACTGACACTTTAACAGGAAACTTATTAATGAAATTGTTTTCTGCTTTTAATACTGGTGGAAGTTATGAAGCATTAGGTTATGGCTATGGTCCTGGAATTGGCGAAGATTATGACCAAATTATTAATATTATTTCTCGTGCTTCTGGAGCTCCTGTAATTGCGGGGGCTATAAGATATGCTGCTGATGCAGCCCAAGGAAAGATTATTAAGGTTACTACAGAGGAATTTAAAGCAGCAAGAGATGCTGGATTGGATGAAATAATAGCTAATATTGAAAGTAGTGATGTTGAAAAAACAGATAAAGAAGTCTCTCCACCGCCTGAAAAGACAGTAACAGAAGAAATATCAGGACTTGATATTTTGACATTGGATGATGCGATGCATACTTTATGGAAAGAAGGAATATATGCTGAAACAGGAATGGGTTGTACAGGGCCTGTTATCTTAATTGCTTCCGAAGATGAAGAAGAAGCAATTAGAATATTAGAAAAAAATAAATTTATCTAATAATGAATAATCAATAGAATGTTACAATTAATTACGTAATAATTTTAATCAATTAGTTATTAACTTCCCCTATAAGAAAGCGGTATCTCATTAATGAGATACCGCTTTCTGCTTAATTAACTTTAGCTCTTTCATTTACGACCATGCGAATATGTTTCATAGTTCTTTCTACTGCTTTTTCAGTTGAATAATCAATTCTATTATTAATCATCAAAGAAAGCATGCCTTGATAAATTAGTCTAATTAACTCATTAATTTCTTCTGCTTGTTCTTTTGTAAAATATCCAGTTTTAACACATGGCTCAATTAGAATTTCACATCTTTTAGAAAAATCAGATTCCATTAACATTGGAACTAAGTCTTGGGGAGGATCTCCTAAATCATCAGGGAATAGTGAATAATAATCTTTAATTAAATTTTCTGGTTTATCCCCAATATCAGCTGTAAAGATTGCATAATAAAGTTGTGGGTCATCAAAACAATATTCACAGAAGCATTGCCATACTGCTAAAAATTTCTCTAACGGACTATCGGCTTCTGCTATATATTCTGGTATTGCTTGGACATAATCACTAATGAATTTCATAGCAGCAAAAGAGATTAACTCGTTACAATTATCAAAATAGTTATAGATAGTAGCACTATTATAACCAGTAATTTTTGCAACTTCTCTGATTGTAACTCCTTCAATACCTTTTTGTTCAATAATTTGAGCAGTAGCATCAATAAAGAGCCTTAAGGTTCGCATCTTTTTAATATCTTCTTTGTTTACCTTAACCATTTTAAGCACTCTCCTTCATGTTATTTTATATCAAACTTCTCTTTGAAGTCAAGGCTTTCAGTTAGTTTTATTTATTTTATAACTTAATACAAACTAATTGTCTAAAATACCATTTATGCTATTAAATTAACATTTTTTTAAATTTTTACGATAAAAATGCAGGAGTTTTATATAATCATGTTTAATTAATAAACACGGTTATAAAATTATCATGAATAAAGGGCTGCTTATTTTAGGAATACTTTTTAAAGGATCTTTTAATGTAAAGATTCTTAATATTTTGAACTGGTTATATGAGGAGGTGGTGGAATCTCATTACAAGTTATTAATTGGTAAAACTTTAAAAATATAAAGGAGGATTAATACATGATAAATCGCAAATTTTTAGCTCAAGATATTTTGTCGGATGAGGACTTAAATAAGATTCATGAGGCAACTATGAATTTATTAGAAAAGACAGGGATAGAGGTTTTACATGAAGAAGCACGGGAAGTTTTTGCTGAGAATGGGGCGAGAGTAGAAGATACTCGGGTCTATTTATCTCGTGACATTGTAGAAGAATTTCTTGAAAAAGCTCCTTCTTCTTTTACTTTACATGCTAGAAATCCTGAGAATAATGTGACAATTGGTGAGAATAATTCAGTAGTAGTTCCTGGCTATGGAGCACCATTCGTAACTGATATCGATAGTGGCAGAAGAGATTCTAGTTTTGAAGACTATGTTAACTTTACTAAATTAGCTTCAAATAGTGAGAATATCGATATAGTTGGTGGAGTCTTAGTAGAGCCTAATGATGTATCCGATGAGTTGCGACATGCTAAAATGCTTTATACTGGTGCAAAGTATTCAGATAAATGTTTAATGGGAAGTGCATTAGGTAAGAAGAAAGCACGAGACTGTTTTAAAATGGCAAGTATGCTTTTTGGAGAAGATGAGATTATTGATGATAAAGCGCTAGTAATTACTTTAATTAACACTACAAGTCCACTAAAGTATGACTATCGAATGTTAGATTCTTTAATGGAACATGCCAAATATAATCAGGCGGTTGTTGTTGCTGCTTTGATAATGGCTGGTTCTACAGGTCCAATGACTTTAGCTGGAACTTTAACTTTACAGAATGCAGAAGTCTTGGCTGGAGTTATCCTTACTCAGATGGTAAATCCAGGAGCACCAGTAGTCTATGGAACAGCTTCTACGGTAATGGATATGAAGACTGCTAATTTAGCAGTAGGTAGTCCTCAATATGCAAAGATTATAGGCTCTATTGCTCAGTTAGCACGTTATTATGATATCCCTTCGCGAGCTGGAGGTTCAATTACGGATTCGCTTATAGCTGATGCTCAAGCCGGTTATGAGTCTATGTTAACTTTCATGTCTTCGGTTAATCATGGTATTAACTTTATCCTTCATTCAGCAGGCTTATTAGAAAATTACATGACTATGTCATATGAGAAATTCATTATTGATGATGAGATTCTTAGTATGGTAACTGATTATCAAGCAGGTATTGAAGTGAATGAGGAGACAATAGCTAAGGAAGTAATTGAAAATGTAGGGCATGGTGGTCATTATTTAGCAGATCCTCATACTATGAGTCATATGCGTGATTTTAGAGATCCAATCCTTAGTACTAGAGAAGCTTATACTTCTGAAGAGAATCTCGTGCCAGCAGTTAAACGAGCTAATGATAAGTGGAAGAATATTTTGAATGACTTTGAAGCACCGGAATTAGATTCAGAGATTGAGGAGAAGTTACTTAATTATATGGAAGAGTTATAATTTAAGAGGTTAAGGTTGAGGTTAAGGCTAAGGAAAACAACTAACGTAGTGACCTTTCGTAAGGATATGATTAATAATATTTTTATAAAAATCAGGAGGTAATATAGATGAGTAAATTTGAAGAGATAGCTGAAGCGGTAATTAGTGGTGAGGTTGAAAAAGTAGGAGAATTAGCACAGGATTTAGTAGATGAAGGTGTAAAACCAAGTGAGATTATTAAGGAAGGTTTAGTAGCAGGGATGGATGTTGTTGGTGCTAGATTTAAAGCTAATGAAATGTTTGTACCAGAAGTATTGATTTCTGCTAAGTCTATGCATGCTGGAATGGATGTAGTAAAGCCACTTTTAGCTGAAGGAGAGTCTTCATCAGCAGGAACGGTAGTGATAGGGACGGTAGAAGGTGACTTACATGATATCGGTAAGAATTTAGTAGCTATGATGTTAGAAGGGGCTGGTTTTGAGGTAGTAGATTTAGGAGTAGATTTATCAGCAGAAGAATTTGTAGATGCTGTTAAAGAACATAATCCAGAAGTGTTAGGACTATCGGCTCTATTGACTACTACTATGCCAGCTATGCAGAATACAATTGAAGCATTAGAAGAAGCAGGTGTGAGAGACCAAGTTAAAATCATGGTAGGAGGAGCTCCGGTGACCGAAGATTTTGCAAATGAAATTGGCGCTGATGCATATGCGTCAGATGGTAGTGCATCTACTGAATTAGCTCGTGAGTTTGTAGGAGCGTAGGATTAAGGTTAAGGTTTGTAATGGTTTTAATTGATAATTGTCAATCGTCAATTGAATTTTAAACTGATAGTGACAACTAATAAAGAGGGAGTGACGATAAGATGATCGTAATTGGTGAATTAATTAATACTAGTCGTGAGGAAGTAGAACCAGCAGTTAAAGAAAGAGATGTCGAGTTTATTCAGAACTTAGCTAAAGAACAGGAGGAAGCAGGAGCTGACTTTATTGATGTTAATTGTGGGACTTTAATTAAAGAGGAGCCAGAAGCATTAGAATGGTTGGTTAATACAGTACAAGAAGTTGTTGATGTACCATTGTGTATAGATAGTCCGAATCCGGAGGCCCTGGAAAGAGGCTTAGCAGCTCATGAAGGTAAAGCCTTGGTTAATTCAATTACTGCCGAAGGAGATAGATATGATGAGATTTTACCAATGCTTAAAGAACATGATGCGGCAGTAGTTGCTTTGGCTATGGATGATAGCGGTATGCCAAATAATGCTGATGATAGAGTTAGAGTAGCATCTAAATTAATTGATGATTTAACAGCCGATGGGATTGCTTTAGATGATATTTATGTTGACCCTATTATACAGCCTATAGGAACTGATGGTGAGATGGGACTACACATTTTGAATGCTATTGAAGAGATTGCTACTAAATACGAAGGTGTTCATATTACTTGTGGTTTAAGTAATATATCCCATGGATTACCTAAGCGTCAGCTATTGAATCAGGCTTACGTAGTTTTGGCTATGAGTCGTGGTTTAGATAGTGCAATTATGGATCCGTTAGATGATAAGATTATGTCTTTAGCTATAGCATCTGATACCTTATTAGGCAATGATCAATATTGTGCTAACTATATTAAAGCAGCGAAGAGTGAGCGATTAACTATTTAGATTAGATTTGAATTCTGGGGCATTCCCCCCTTAAGCCCCAGAATTTCATTAAATTATTATATAGTAGATGGCTACCATAATAAATCTGAAAATTTTAAAAATTATAAGGAGTGATATGCTAATGGCTAAAGTGAAGAAGAAGGAGACAGATCCAATTGTATTTTGGGTTTCAGTTGCAATCTCTGCTGCATTAGTCATATGGGGAATTCTTGCTACTGAAAGTTTTGGTAAGGCAGTAGATGCAGTATTTAATTTTTTAGTAGGTAAATTTGGTTGGTCTTATTTAGCTTTCGTTTCAATAGTATTAGGGTTAACTTTGGTAGTTGGACTTAGTAAGTTTGGTGAAATTAAGTTAGGTAAACCAGATGAAGAACCAGAATTTAGCACAGGGTCTTGGTTTGCAATGTTATTTAGTGCTGGAATGGGAATAGGCTTAGTATTCTGGGGGGTTGCTGAACCAATTACACATTATGCTAGTCCACCTTTTGGTGAAGGCGAAACGGTTAAATCAGCATTATTAGCTATTCGTTATGCTTTCTTCCATTGGGGTTTGCACCCCTGGGCTTTATTCTCACTATTTGGAATGATAATTGGTTATTTTGGTTTTAGAAGAGGCTTACCACAGTTACCTAGTTGTACTCTTTATCCGTTGATAGGGGAAAAAGGAGTAAAAGGTCCGATAGGTAAGGCATTTGATATTTTAGCTATCTTTGCTACTCTTTTTGGGATAGCAACTTCTCTAGGCTTAGGGGCACAACAGATTAATAGTGGTTTAAACTTCTTATTCAATATTCCGAATAATAACTTTGTAGCTATAATTATCATTGCGGTTATAACTATAATCTTTATTATAGCTACGGTGACGGGGCTAGAAAAGGGAATTAAGTTTGTAGGTAATATGAATGTCAATTTAAGTTTAGTTTTATTAGCAGTTATGATTATTATTGGTCCAACAGTCTTTATCTTCAAATATCTCACAGAGGGTTTGGGGCTATATTTACAGAATATTTTTGAAATGAGTTTCTTTACTAGTTCAGTAGGAGATAGTCAATGGCCAGGCTGGTGGACTATCTTTTATTGGGCTTGGTGGATCTCATGGACTCCGTTTGTAGGTGGATTTATTGCGCGTATTTCGCGAGGACGTACTATCCGTGAGTTTGTTGTGGCTACATTATTTGGACCTACTATTCTAAGCTTTATTTGGATAGCAACTATGGGTGGTTCTGCTATTTGGCTAGAACGATTTGGAGCAGGTGGAATTGTAGAACCGGTACAGGCTGATATAGCTTCGGCTTTCTTCGTTACCTTAGGTAAGTTTCCACTTGGAGGAATTACAAGTATTATAGCAACTATTCTAATTGGAACTTACTTTATTACTTCAGCTAATTCGGCTACTTTTGTAATGGGGATGTTAACTTCTTATGGAGATTTAGAGCCTTCAAGAAATGTTAAGATTACTTGGGGAGTCTTTGAAGGCTTAATTGCAGCTATATTATTATTAGCCGGTGGACTTTCAGCTTTACAGACAGCAGCAATTGCTTCGGCTTTTCCATTTATGATCTTTATGTGCTTCTCTATTTGGGCTTTTCTTAAGGTGTTACAAGAAGACCATAGAGCACTAGAAAATGGAGAGTTTATAGGAACTATAGATTTTAAATTTGAATAAATGATAAAAGCTTCTGGTTAATAGCCAGGAGTTTTTTGTTAAAGTTCATTAATAGTTGATAGTGAAGCCCAGAAAAGTACTTTCGAATTAGAAGCAGAGTTTATCGTAGGCTTGCGTCCCCCCTAATACATCAAGAATAAAGATGAAGAGGATTTAATATATATATATATAATAAGTAGTTAAATACAAGTAAAAAGGGGGAACAAGGTTGAAAAGAAGAATAACATTAATAGCTTTAATGTCAGTTTTAATGTTACTATTTGGAGGTCAAGCTCTAGCTGGTGAAATTAAATCTACAGGACATCCTTTGAATGGATGTTCAAGTTGCCACCTTCCTCATGGTGCTCATGGTGATAAACTTTGGACTTTTACTCCAAACCTACAGACTCAGAAAGGAACTAAACTGATCTCTATTAATGCCCTTTGTTATAGCTGCCATGATGGAACAATTACTAGTAAAGGGAAAGACTTTTTTGATAATCTAAAGACTACTCATCCTGTTGGCGTGAAAATACCTGACTACATGACAATTCCTGATGATTTTCCTCTCGATCACAAAGAACGAATGACTTGTGGAACCTGTCATAATCCTCATAATTCAGATGCTGAAAGTTACTTAAGAGTTTCAAATAAAACAGGGAAGTTGTGTGTGTCTTGTCATGTTAATCAAGGGGAATAAGAAATTAAATATTAGATTTAAATTATTGTATTCAAGGGGACTAAAGAGTTCTCTTGAAATTTTTTATTACTTGCTTATCATCTTTTGTTAAAACTTGAAATCACAATATAAATATTGTATGATATTGTTGAAAGATTGTAATTATATAAGATTAGAAACTAATGCTCAAATCTTTTAAATTATCAAAGGAGGATAAATTATGACCTTGATTCCCCAGTATAAGGTAAGTAAAGTATGGAGAGCTTTAAGTAAGCATTGTAAGGAAAAAGGATGTTTAGAAGAATGTAGTGAGCAATGTAACTTTAGAAAAGCTAAAGAATTTTTGCATCAATTTACAGAGAATGGACGGCAGGTTCATCAAGGTTTATATGATGTTAAATTTCAAAAGGAAACGAGAGAGTTTGATCAGGAAAAAGTAGAAGGATTTTTAAATCAAATAGAAGGCTTATGTCAGAAATGCGGAGAGGAAGAACATATTGAGCAATGCTTTATTAATCGTTCGCGCCAAGCTTTACAATTGATAATCTATGGGAAGACCCGTCCTTGTAATGAATAGAAAAAATCAAATAATACTTTATTTGGAAGTTTACTCATGTTACAATTAAAGGAGATAGATTACTACTTGAATAATGAGGTGGTATTGATTACTGAATTAAGAGGAAATTTATCCGGATTAAAAGAAAGAACTATTCAAGTTTTAGAAGATTTAAAGAGTAGTATATTTTCTAGTGGAGAGTTAGCTTCTTTTTCTTTTTTACAACAAATTATTAGTCAAGCTAAAGAAATTAATCGTAAAATAGCTATTTTGGTTAATAGAAGAGGAGAAGTATTACGTATAAAAGTAGGCGAATTAACAGAAGATTTTTTTCAGAATGTAGAAAGAAGAAAAAGTGATAAACGGCTAAGCGGTCTAAGGTGTATTTATCTTACTTTTAATCAAGAATTAGATAGACGAGCGGAAATCTTCTTAAAAGAATATAGATTAGATTTAGTGCTTCATATTTATTTAAATAACTTAAAAGAGAAAAATAAAGCAAAGGCCCATTATCCATCTGTAGAAGAAGGAAGTTTGATTTTAGGTAGTAAAGTGCAGGGACCTTTTACGGTTAATCAACTAATTAATATTGATTATATTGATGAGGTACAAGCTATTGAGAATCAATTAAAGGCTGAAGAGACAGTTGAGGTTTCAGAGGCAGCAGCTGAAAGAGCATTCTTGGTTGGACTTGATGGATTTAATAATAATGTTTCGCAACAGTTAGAACCTTTAAAAGAGCTAAATAATTTAGTAAAGACTGCTGGTATAAAGGTGGTTGGTAAGGAAGTTCAATATCGACAGCAGCCTGATAGTCGTTATTATATAGGATATGGTAAAGTTCAAGAATTGAAAAGTTTAAAGTATGAGTTAGACTTTAACGTGATTATTTTCAATGATGAATTAAGCCCTAGTCAACAAAGAAATTTAGAAGAAGAGCTAGATATTAAAGTTATTGATCGAACCCAGGTGATTTTAGATATCTTTGCTCAACATGCTAATACGAAAGAAGGCAAATTACAAGTTGAATTAGCACAGTTAAATTATTTACTGCCGCGATTAATAGGTAAAGGAGAGCAATTATCTAGATTAGCTGGTGGAATTGGGACTAGGGGTCCTGGAGAGAGTAAGTTAGAGATTGATAGGCGTCGCATTAGAAAACGGATTGATAATTTAGAGGCACAGATTGATCAAGTCCAGAAGACACGAGCAGTTCAGCGGTCTCGTCGTAACCTACCTATGATTTCATTAGTAGGTTATACTAATGCCGGAAAGTCTACATTATTAAATAGTTTAACAGATGTTAATACTCTAGCTAAAGATGAACTGTTTGCTACTTTAGATGCTAATACTTGTAAATTGAAACTGCCTATAGGTAGGAAAGTTTTGATCAGTGATACTGTAGGCTTTATTCGTAAGTTGCCTCACCAGTTAGTTGCTGCTTTTAGAGCTACTTTAGAAGAAATAAAAGAGTCTGATATTTTGCTGCATGTAGTTGATGTAAGTCAAGTAGATTATGAAGAAAAGATGGAAGCAGTACTAGACGTATTATCAGAGCTAAATGTATTAGATAAGCCAATGATTACTGTTTTAAATAAGATAGACTTAGTACAGAATAAAGAAAGGCTTAACTTAATTAAACAAGAAATTGATAATAGTTTAACAATATCCGCTGTTAATGAAGGAGGAATAGATAACTTAATAGCTAGAATTTCTGATTTAATCTTAGGCACAATGGTTGAAGTAGAAATTTTATTGCCTTATTCTGATGCAGGAGCTTTAGATCTTATCTTTCAGAACGGTAAAGTAGTAGAAGAGAAGTATAAAAATGATGGAATCTTCATCAGAGCCAAGATTAGCCAAGAGGTAGCTAACTTAGTTGATGAAGATTATATAATTTCTAAGGAAAGATTAATTTAATCATCATTTGCTGCGTTTATAAAACGATGCAAACTCTTTATCTAAATCATACTTAGAAGGGTTTAATAGATATTCGGTATTCCCCAAAAAGAGGTAGCCATCCTTATCTAGAGCATTACTCAATTTCTGAGTGATTTCATCTTTAATTTCTTTAGTAAAATAGATAAAGACATTACGACAGAGGATTAAGTCCCAACCACTGCCATAAGAATCTTTTAAAAGGTTATGTTGCTTAAAGTTGATTCTGCGTTTAATTTTAGGGTCTAGAATATATTTGTCGTCTTTTTTAGAGAAATATTTATTTACAATCTTACTATCTACTTTCTTTATTGAATTCTCATTGTAAATACCTTTTTTAGCTGTTCTTAATATTTCATTATCTATATCAGTGGCTTGAATTTCAAAGTTTCTAGGCTTAACATTTAGTTCATTAAGCATAATAGCTAATGTATAAGGTTCTGAACCATCTGAACAAGCTGCACTCCAAATTTTAATTTTCTTCTTTTTATTAATTAATTTAGGGAAGACTTCTTCTTGAAGATATTTGAAATTTTTAGGGTTACGAAAGAATTCAGAAGTATTAATAGTAAAGTGGCTTAGAAAAGCTTTTTTAAATTCTCGATCTGTCTTTAACATTTCTAAACAGTGGTCATAATCTTTAATATTATGTCTATCCATTAGACTATTAATTCTTCTTTTAACTCGTTTCATTTTATAACTACTGAGGTCAATATCAATATCCTTAGAAGCTTTATCTCTAAATTGATAAAAATCAAGTGTCATATATTTGCTCCTTTCTAACAAAAGTAAAATGCTGAAATATTAAATAAAAACAGTTAATAACCGTTTTTTTGTTATATTACAATAGTTCCGTTTAGACTATAAAAATCCTGCATTAAGTTATAAATTAAGATAAAAAAGATTTTAATTTATTTAAGCAGGGAATGCGAATGTAGATATATAAATAATAAGTGTCGCGTGTAATAAATGAAGATTAATCATATTGAAGTTTAATGTGAAGATATATTAAGGAGATGATTATAATTACTTTAAAGGTCTGTTCTTTAGCCAGTGGTAGTTCTGGAAATTCAATTTATATTGCATCAAATCAAAAACAGGTTTTGGTAGATGCAGGATTAAGCGGCAAGAAAATTTCTGAAAAATTATCGGAAATAAATGTAGTTGGTGATGAGATAGATGGAATATTAGTTACTCATGAGCATCAAGACCACATTAAAGGAGTTGGAATTCTTTCTCGGCGTTTTGATGTGCCTATTTATGCGACAGAAAAGACATGGACAGCAGCTGAAGAAAAGTTGGGAAAGATTAAACGTAAGAATAAATGTATAATTGATAAGGAAGGCATAGAGATAGGTGATTTGAGAATTGGTTGTTTTAGTACACCTCATGATGCTGTGGACCCAGTAGGTTTTACCTTTTATAGTAATGGGAAGAAAGCAGCAATTGCTACTGATATTGGCTATATGAGTGAAGAGATCCTTGATAACTTAACCGGAGCAGAATTAGTAGTCTTAGAGTCTAATCATGATTTGGAAATGTTGAAGGCGGGCCCATATCCTTGGCACCTGAAGAAGCGAATTATGGGAACAGAAGGTCATCTTTCTAATGATGATGCAGCTGCTACAGTAGTTGAACTAGTTAAGAATTCAGTTAAGCGTATATTATTAGCGCATCTTAGTAAAGATAATAATGTTCCTGAATTAGCACATTTAACGACCAAGAATATGGTAGTTGATGCTGGGATGAAGTTAGGTAAGGATTTTGAATTAGGTTTTGCTTATAGGGAAGAAGTAAGTCAATTATTCCAAGTAGGCTAATTAAAATGATTAGTAGAAGGGTGGAGATATAAGGTGAGCCCCTTTTTTAGTAAAAATAAGAGATATCATGATTCAGGTTGGTTTTCTTACTTTTTAGCGGCTTTAATAGGAGCAATTATTGGTGGATTATTAGTGACTTTCTTAGCACCGGGATTATTGGCTACTGAAAATAGTCAAAATTTAAGAGCTAAACCGCCAATGGAAGAGGTAAATGAGGGACCTTTTCAGGAAGAAGGAGAATCTAATGGACAGAGTTCTGTAATTAAAGTTGTAGAAGAAGTAGGGCCAGCTATAGTTAAGATTACTACTGTTAATCGTCAATTAACTTATGACTTCTTTTATGGTAGGCAAGAAAGAAGGGTAACCGGTGAAGGTTCAGGAGTTATCTTTGATAAAAAAGGATATATATTAACTAATAATCATGTAGTAGAAGGTGCAGATAAGATTAAGGTAGTCTTAACTAAAGTAAACCAGGAACAACGAGAATTTACTGGTAAAGTAGTGGGAAGGGATCCAATTACTGATTTAGCAGTAGTTAAAATTAAAGGGGAAGACTTACCGGTAGCGGAATTAGGTAGTTCGGAATCTTTAAAAGTAGGGCAACTAGTTATTGCGATTGGTAATCCATTTGGTTTTTCTAATACAGTAACTACCGGTGTAGTTAGTGCAATAGGAAGAAAATTAGAAATTCAAAAAGGAACTGAATTAACAGATATGATTCAGACCGATGCTGCTATTAATCCTGGCAATAGTGGAGGTGCCTTGTTAGATAGTCAAGGAAGAGTAATTGGAATTAATACAGCCATTATACGAGGCGCCCAAGGATTAGGATTTGCTATTCCTATTAATACTGCCCAGGAGATTGCTCAGGAATTAATTAAGAAGGGTAAAGTAGTTAGACCGTGGTTAGGAATCTATGGAGTTGACCTTGATGCTGGATTAGCTAAAGAATATGATCTGTCTAGAGATGAAGGAATCTTTATTGCTAAGGTTGTAGATGGTAGCCCAGTAGATAAAGCTGGTCTGCGTAGAGGAGATATAATTGCAGAAATTAATGGTGAAGGTATAAAATCTATGACTAATTTGCGTAATAAGTTAAAAGAATTTAAAGTTGGCCAAGAGGTAAAGGTGTCTTATTACCGCGGCAATAAATTAAAAGCTACTAAAATAAAATTAGGTTCTAGACCAGGAGTAAATAACAGATAGTTAAGAAGAGGCTAGCTAATTAGCTAGCCTTTAATTATGCACTGCCCTTCCATTTAAAGGCGCAAGGTTAGGCCAGCACTAGTTTATCGAAAACGTCGCACTGTCCTTTCATTATAAAAGCGTAAGGTCAGGCCAGCACTTGGCCATCGAGGCCGGCGTGGATTTGATTGTATTAATATTATTGTTAGAATTAGGAGGGAATGAGGGTGAAGGTAAATATAATAGCAGTTGGTAAAATAAAGAGTGATTATATTCAAAGAGGAATTAATGAGTTTAGTAAGAGGTTGAATAGATATACTGGCTTAAATATTATTGAAGTTAGTGATGAACGAATCGGTAGTAATCTTAGTCAAGCAGAGAAAGAACAGGTTAAGAAGAAAGAAGCTGAACGGATTAAAGATAAGATTAATAATTCTTCCTATACTATAGCACTAGACCCAAATGGTAAGCATATGACTTCGCCAGGTTTGGCTAAGTCTATTGGCAACCTACAAGTTCAAGGTTATAGTGAGATCGATTTTATAATCGGAGGAGCTTTGGGTTTGCACGCAGACATTAAGAAAGAGGCTAATTACATATTATCAATTTCTCATATGACATTTACGCATGAGATGAGTAGATTAATTATCCTAGAGCAGATATATCGTGGATTTAAGATTATGCGCGGGGAAGAATACCATAAATAATGTTATTTTAGAGCTATTATTACCATTGTTAAAGAAGAATCACATTCTTAATTGATATATATCACAGAGATTTACCTAGTTATTAAGCTATAATGTAAATAACAGAGTTGAGATAAAGAAAAATAAATAGTTAAGAATTATTAAAAATAATTAGGAGGTTATAAAGATGTTTAAGAAACTTTTTGGCAATGGTAATGATGAGAAGAAGCAGGAGCAGGTGGATATGAATATGTTCTGTTATCAGTGTGAGCAGACTCCATCAAAAGGATGTACTAAGATAGGAGTTTGTGGTAAGAATGAAGATATCGCAAGTTTACAGGACACAGTGATTTTTGGATTAAAAGGAGTTGCAGCTTATGCTAATCACGCTAGAGAATTAGGCTATACTGATCCAGAAGTTGATGCTATTATTCAAAAGGGACTTTATTCTACATTAACTAATGTTAACTTTAACTTACAGGAGCATGTTGAATTAGCATTAGAAGTAGGAGAAGCAACAGTTAAAGTTATGGACTTATTAGATAAAGCACATACTGAGAACTTAGGTGTTCCTAATCCAGTAGAAGTAGAACAGAATAAGATTGAAGGGAAATGTATCGTAGTTACTGGACACAACCTACATGCACTTAAAGAGTTATTAGAGCAAACTGAGGGTAAAGGAATTAATATCTATACTCATTCTGAAATGTTACCAGCGCATGGATATCCAGAATTAAACAAGTATGATCACTTGAAAGGAAATATCGGTAAGGCATGGTATGACCAACGTAAGCTATTTGAAGATTTCCCAGGAGCTATCTTAGCAACTACTAACTGTGTTATGCCGATTAAAGGTAGTTATTCAGATAGATTCTTCTCTTACGATGTAACTGGTTTAGAAGGAGTAGAAAAGATTGAGAATGATGACTTTACACCATTAATTGAAAAAGCATTAGAGCTACCAGCAGCAGACCAAGATTCTGACGAAAAACTACTAACAGGTTTCCACCACGAAACTGTATTAGGAATTGCACCAGAGATCGTGGAAGCAGTGAAAGAAGGTAAGATTAGACGATTCTTTGTAATTGCTGGTTGTGATGCACCGACTAAAGGTAGAGACTACTATCGAGAGTTAGCTACTTCTTTACCAGAGGACTGTGTATTATTAACAACTTCTTGTGGTAAATTCAGATTTAATGATATAGATTATGGAACTGTGCCAGGTACAGATATTCCACGCTATATTGACTTAGGACAGTGTAATAACTCCGGTTCTGCAGTAAAGATTGCAGTAGCGTTAGCAGAAGCATTCGATTGTGGAGTTAATGACTTACCACTAAGTATCGTATTATCTTGGTTCGAACAGAAAGCAGTAGCTATCTTATTAGGATTATTCAGTCTAGGAGTAAAAGATATTTATGTAGGACCTAGCGCACCAAACTTCTTAACTGGCAATGTAGTTGGAGTTTTACAAGAGAACTTTAATTTACAATTGACAGGTGACCCACAAGAAGATCTTAAAGATATGCTAGGCTAATTAAGTTAATAGATACCCCTCTATTAATAAACCATCCCCTTATTAACCAAAACTCCTCTGCTATTATAGCAGGGGAGTTTTGTGTTCTTATATTAGGAAACTATACTTAATTTCAAATTGCGGATAACTTTCTAGTCAATATTCCTCTGTAGCGACTCTTAAAACAGCCTGGAGCCATGGATGGCGGGAAGGCTGTTTTTGAGAGTGAATGGAGCAGGACGCGGAATGAGCGGCAAGCGGAAGAGGTATATTGACTTTGTTTACAATACTTCAGTAATAAAGGTTGTCTTTTCTTCTCCCAAATCGATAATCTTAGGATTCTCTAATCTTCTATTAACACTATTATAATAGACTCGAACAATTGGGCGCGGCCCTTTATTTTTACGAACATTAACAACAACACCTACTTCTTTATTTGACAATCGAACTAAAGAACCTAAAGGATAGACAGCTATATTATTAGTAAAGGCTTTAACTACATTTGAATCGAAGATAACGTCTCCAGTTCCATAAAAGTACTCAATAGCCTCATGAGGTGGGTAACTGTTATGACGAGTTAAAGTGTCATAAGTTTCACAAAGTGAGATGATGCGAGCTCCTAATGGTATTTCTTCTCCTTGCAACCCTTTTGGGAAACCACTACCGTTCCATTTTTCATGATGAAGACGGATTAATCTACATATTTTTCTTGAAACTCCAGCTTCTTTAGCTAAATAATAGCCATATGTAGGGTGCTCCTTCCACAGAGCATTATCGGGTTCTTCCGGTGCTTCTGGTTTAATTAAGAAAGGCATTTCCCCTAAACCTAGGTCATGTAACAGCGCTGCGGTGCCTATTCTAAATAGGTCTTTATCACTTAAGTTCATTGCTCCGGCCACTAATAACGAAAGCGCACAAGTAATGACAGAGTGTTTAAAGAAGAACTCATTATCTAATATCTTCATGCGAATAGAGAACTTTATTACTTCTTCACTTCTTAAGATCTTATCAGTAATTGCTCGTGCCTTTTTAGATACTTCAACCATTTGGTCAGAAGTATTTGCTTCTGGGTCATCAGGAGCTAGTCGTCTTATCTCTCTTTTAATTAAGTAGTTTAGTTCCTTAATAGTGGTTGTTTCAGGCTCTGTAAGCAATGTATATTGGCTAGCAATAGCGACTTCTTCTACCCCTAATTTTCTTATAGCGTTTATTCTTTTACTAGTCAATTTAACTCCTGACCTTAGAAGAACCCTGTCGTTTTTCTTTGCAATGACTGGTTCTACTAGGATCATGCCCGGTGTTAGATTTTCAGTTTTAATCTTTTCCATAGCCTTTCCTCCTCAACTCTTGATGGTACCTTGAGTATAAAATAGCGTTATGTAGATATATTTTGATAAAAATGTATTATTTCCCTGCATAAGATCAAAAAAATAGTAAAAATGTTATTTATCATATCCTAGTTAAGAATAATAAACAGAAGCAATGCTTTTTATTCAATTTTTCATTATTTAAAGGAAAATTAAGTTTTGAATTGAATATTTGTAATAAGTGGTTAATTTTATAAGGAGGAAGGACAGTGACTCAAAATCAAGATATAATCTTTGCTCTAGATATTGGAACAAGAACGGTAGTTGGTGTCGTTTTTGAAAAAAAAGAAGATAAATTAGTAATCTTAGATTCTGAGATAGTAGAGCATAAGAGCCGGTCAATGTTAGATGGACAGATTCATAATGTGGCTGAGGTAACTACACAGGTAAGAAAAATGAGAGAAAGCTTAGAAGAAAAATTAGATATTGAATTAGAAAAAGTAGCAATTGCAGCAGCAGGAAGAGCTTTGAAGACAGTAAAGGGTCAGTATGAGATTAAGTTTGAAAATAATAGAGAAATAACTGATGATGATGTGAAGACTTTAGAATTTACTGCTGTTCAAAAGGCTCAAGAAAAATTAGTTGCTAATACTCAAGAAGAAGTTCATGGCTATCATTTTGTAGGTTATAGTGTTATCAATAATAAATTAAACGGGATGAAGATTAAAGACTTAACTGGACAACGAGGTTCCAAGATAGAGATAGAATTAGTAGCTACTTTTTTACCGCGAGTTGTAGTCGACTCATTATTAATGGTGATTAGGCAAGCGGGATTAGAAGTAGAACACTTAACTTTAGAGCCGATTGCTGCTTCTAGCCTCTTAATTCCCCAACAGATGCATAATTTTAATTTAGCTTTAGTTGATATTGGAGCTGGTACTTCAGATATTGCAGTTACTAGAGAAGGAGCAATAATTGGTTATGCGATGGTGCCGGTTGCTGGGGATGAAATAACAGAAGCTATCTGCGATACATATATGCTAGATTATCATACTGCAGAAAAAATTAAGAGGAAGTTAGTAGAAGAAGAGAGTGTTGAGGTTAAAGATATTCTAGATCAGAGAGTAGAGATATCATCACAAAAGATTTTGCATAAGATTGAAGGTAAGATAGAAGAATTAGCAGAATTGATTGCAGAAGAGATTCTAAATTTAAATGAAGAAGACCCACAAGCAGTTATCTGTTTTGGAGGTGGTAGCTTAACACCATTATTAAGAGATGAATTGGCTAAAGCATTGGGGATGCCGGTTAATCGAATTGGAATTAAGAGTACTCAAGATACAGACCAGATTGAAGGTAGAATAGATGGACTATCTATTACTCAAGGTATAACGCCTTTAGGGATTGGGATGAGCAATTATAATAACTCAAATAGAGCTAACTTCTTAGATATCAAGGTCAATGGTGACTTGATTCATCTCTTTACTTTGTCTGAACCCAAAGTTTCAGATGCTCTATTAGCAGCTGAGATAGACCTTGAAAAGTTAGAACCGACACTAGGATTAGCGTTAACAATAGAGGTTAATGATAGAGTAAAAGTTATTCCTGGTCAAGCAGGGAGTTCAGGTAAGATTATGCTTAATGATGAGGAAGTGGAGTTAGATGATTATATAAAGAATGGGGATGAGATTGAAGTCCAATTTGGTGAAGAGAGTAGACCTGGAGTAGGAGTTATTGCTGATGTAGTGCCTAAATTAGAAAGCAAAGATATAATTGCTAATGGAGAAAAGGTGAGTTTAGAACCGAAGTATTATTTAGATGGAGAACTAGTAGATTTAGACGAGTCTCTTTATGACCGAGCACAGATTACTTATCAAGAGGTTAAAACAGTTATGGATGCTATTGAACAAGTTTGGAATATTCCTCAGCAAGAATTAAAGAGTGAGATAATTAATTATAAAGTTAATGGTAGGTCGAAGAGTATAAGTTTAAATAATTACAAAATTAAATTAAATGGAGAAGAGACTAATCTTAGCTCGGAGGTTGAGTCAGGGGATGAACTATATTTTGAATTCAAACCACAGTTTGAAGTAAAACCTATAACTGTGAAAGATATTTTAGAAGAAGTTGAAATTAAGACTGGAATGGATATTCTGATGAATGGTAGAGAATTGAAGGTGCCGATAGATGACTTTAAATTACTTAAAAATGGAGTAGAGGCCGATTTAGATGCGAAAGTAGTCTCTGGAGATGAAATTATTTATCAAATAGGAGAAGTAACGATTGAAGAAGTTTTGAATCATATTAATTATACGTTATCTGAAAGAAATAAAGAAAAGATAGTATTAAAAAAGAACAAGGTAGAGTCTAGTGTGAAGGAGTTAGTAGAAGATGGAGATAGAATTGATATCTATTTAAGAAACAAATCTACAGATATGCAGGAAAATTAATACATAAGTAGAATGTATAGTAATATAATATTAGTGGTGTTACGGGGAAATGGCTATTTTAGACAAAATATACTTAGGTTTTAAAAGGGATTAAAGGAGAAGTATAGAAATATAAAAATATAGAATTACAGCAAAGTTAAGGATATGTTTGTATATTCTTATAACTACAGAAAGGGGTTATGAAATTTATGGAAGAGTTGAAAAGAAGCAGCTTACTTAAGGGAGGCATTCTGGGAATTAGCCTTCTTATGATTATATTATTCTCTTCGTCTATAGTTTTAGCTGATGATGAGGCTCCGGTCAAACACTTATTTAACCTTAAAAAGACTGAAGATGGAACATTAAATTATCCAGCAGATGTTAAAGTTGCTCCTAATGGTGAAATTTTTGTTCTTGATACTGGGAATAATCAAATAGTAGTTTATGACCAAGAAGGTAACTATTTGCGTCAGTTTGGTGATGGTGGAGATGATGAAGGTGAAGTAGAATATCCTCTCTCCTTTGCTATTAATAAGAAGAATCAGATCTACATTGCTGATACTGAGAACCATCGGGTTGAGGTTTTAGATAAGAATGGCAACTATCTCTTTGAATTTGGCATAGAAGGAGAAGAAGGAGATAAAGAAGGACAGTTTAATCGACCTATTGGGATAACGATTGGTAATGATGGTTTAGTATATGTGTCAGACCTTAAAAATCATAGAATCCAGGTCTTTAATCAAAAAGGTGAGTTCATTACGATTATCGGTGAATTTGGTCGTAGAGATGGACAGTTTAAGTATCCGGTGGGCTTAATAACTGCCCCGGAGTCTAATGATTTATATGTAGTCGATACTTTAAACTTCAGGATTCAAATCTTTGAGGAGGACGGAAAAAAAGAATGGGAGTTTGATGATACATTCGGTCGAGTAGGAAATCGAGAAGGAAGCTTTGCCCGACCAAAAGATATAGCTATTGATGAAGAAGAACGTATCTATGTTACTGATAGTTTTCTAGGGTTAGTACAGGTGCTTGATGATGATGGAGAGTTCTTATTCAAGATTGGTGGCGAAACTAAGAAGCCTTTATTTAAACAGGCGTTAGGAATTTATATTGATGACAAGACTAATCGCTTGTATGTAGCTGATCGAGGAAATAATCAGATTCAAGTCTATAAAATTACAGATTTAAAATAATTTCTTAGAAAGGAGGGGAATAAGATTATGAAGAAGTGGATAGTAATTCTTACATTGAGTATGCTTTTGGCAATAATATTAGGGGGACAAGTTTTAGCTGCTCAGCCTAAGTCTATAGGTCATCCATTAAATGGTTGTTCAAGTTGCCACGTGCCTCACGGTGCTGGTGGAGATCGTTTATGGCCTTTTGCTCCTGAGCTACAGACACAGAAAGGAACTGAGTTATCATCGATTACTGCTCTGTGTTACAGTTGTCATGATGGTACTATTACTAATAAGGGTAAACATTTCTTTGAAAAAGATGGAAGTACACACCCGATTGGAATAAAACCATCTGAGAACGTTACTATTCCTGAAGGTTTTTCTCTTGGTGCAGACGGGAAAGTAACTTGTGCAACCTGCCATAATCCGCATAGCTCTAGTACAGAAAGTTATTTGCGGGTATCTAACAAGAATGGTAAATTATGTTTATCATGTCACCAGAATAAAGGTTAGACAGAAATGGTATAGAAAAAATAGTGATTAAAAGGGATTAGTAAGGCGATATATTTTATTTTGATAAGTATAATTATTTTGAGGAATAAGTGACTATTTTAACAAAGTAGTCACTCATTCCTCTTCTTTATTTTCACAAGACTAATTTTTGTTATTAAAGATACTTATATGGAGTTAAATGAATCTTATAGATAGATTAGCAAATAATTGCAGGAAATATCGAAAAAATGACGAATTTTATAAGTAAGTGGAAGAAAGGAGGGAGGAAAAATGAATAATAGCAATTTAGCTTTGCATATTGATAATGATTTACAGATTCCAATTGATATTTCTGATTATGGGCGCAAATGGTGCTTCATAATACTTACTTTAGGTCTGTTCTTAATTTTAAATGGAACTCAAACTACTGACATTTATTTCTGGTCATTACTTATAGTACTAGTAGCTATTCATTTTTTAGCTTATCATTTTATGCAGAGTTCAGCAGAAAATTTATTTTATCATAGTTTGTGGTATTTTTCATTTGTAGTAGATTTAGCTATTGTAGGACTCTTAATTACATATTCAGGTGGTTTAGAGAGTCTGTTTGTAATTGCTTATGGGATTTTGATGGTAAGTGTTGGGGTTGTTCGTCCTAGAATGAAAGAAGTAGTGTTGAGTAGTATCTTTTCTCATTTAGGTTATGTAGCTACACTTTTCTTATATTATGGTAGTTTTAATTTTTATACAACAGATACTTTTTGGACCCAATGCTTATTGATTGCTGGGATATTCATTAATACTGTTTTGATTACTCGTGTTATTCAACAGCAGCAACACAAATTAATTGAAGCAAAAGAAGAGGTTGAGGAATTGGCATATGATTTGAAAGAAGCTAATGATGAATTAGAAAGACTTTCGTATACTGATGAAGTAACACAGGTCTATAATCATCGTTATTTTTATGAAAGATTAGAAAAAGAAGTCAATCGTTCTGAGCGTTATAATTACCCTCTTTCTTTGTTGATGCTAGATGTAGATAATTTTAAAACTTATAATGATACTTTTGGGCACCCTGCTGGTGATAAAGTGTTAAGGCAGATTGGTGAAATTTTAAATAATAATGTTCGTAAACATGATGTAGTAGCAAGATATGGTGGAGATGAATTTTCTATTATCTTAATTGATACAGGCCAAGAAAAAGCTTTAAGTATTGCTGAGCGAATTAGAGAATCAATTGCACACTACAAATTTGAAGAGGAACATCAATTGAAGAGAAATCTAACAGTTTCAATTGGAGTTGCGATTTATCCCGAAAATGCTGATTCACTTAATGAACTTGTAGATAAGGCAGATCGGGCTCTATATGAGGTTAAGAGTCAAGGTAGAAATGATGTTAAGGCCTACTATTCGTTGCTTCAAGATTTAAAAGCAGAGATAGGAAGCAAAGAATCACAAGCTATGGAAGAGATAGAGTCTTTAATTTCTATTATAAATAATCGCGATTCGTATACTTATGCTCATGCAGAACGGGTAGGAAAGTTGGCAGCTACTTTAGGAGAGACACTTGGGCTATCAGATCAAGAGATTAAGTCTTTAAAGTATGCAGCATTCTTACATGACTTAGGGAAGATTGAAGTTGATGCTGAAATATTAAATAAGTCTGGCGATTTGAATGAAGAAGAGCAAGAAGCGATTCGAGAGATTCCGGTTCATAGTAAGCAGATAATTGAACAAGTAGATTTAAGAGAAGTAATCTCAACGGTACTATATCATCGCGAGAACTATGATGGGTCAGGTTATCCATATGGACTATCTCAGAATCAAATCCCGCTGTTAGCTAGAATCTTATCATTAGTAGATAGTTTTGATGCTATGCTTTCAGCTCGTCCTTATCGAGATCCATTAACTTTGGAGGAAGCCCGAGAAGAATTGATGCAAGCTAGTGGAAAACAGTTTGATCCGGAATTAGTCGATTCGTTTTTAAATTTAGTCTTTAAGGAAGGAGACTTATCTGACTATCGAAATAAGGTAGAGTGAATAAGGAGGTGATAGCATTGTTGCGATATTGCAAACAAAGATTACAAGAGATAATTAATCATCAATTTAATATAAGTTATTTACAGTTCAAATCGCTCTTTTTAGTGCTTAATCTTATGCTTTTTGTAGCTTTATTAGGGGAAGAGCTGCAGGCGGGAATTGTAAAAGGGTTATTGATAATATTAGGGTTAAATATTATAGTTGGGATTTATTACTACTTTAGTCAAGAAGAAGAGAATCAAGTGGCACAGGTGTTAGCAGCAATTTTGGATTTATCTTTTATTTCACTTTTAGTCTATCATTCTGGAGGGTTAGAAAGTCCGTTTTTGTTAGCATATATTATATTATTAGCACGGATAGGGATTAAGCGTCAAGAACTTTGGCAAGTAATTTTAATTGGATTAACAGGGCATTTGATTTATGTTATAACCTTATATTTGCATTATAATAGATTAGAATTTTATTTTACGATGAAGTTTTGGATTGAGTGTCTATTATTTGCCGGAGTACTTTTTGGATTAGTTATAGTAGTTAGAATGATAGATAGTCAGCGAAAAAGCTTAGAAAAGAGAAGTCAAAAATTACAGGAACGTTCTATTACCGATGTAGTAACAGGGTTATATAATTTTAGATATTTTCATCGTCGATTAGAAGAAGAGCTTAATTATGCTCAAGCAGGAAGTTATTCTTTAACTCTAATTATGATTGATCTAGATAATTTTAAAGAGTATAATCGTCATGTAGGTGCTGAACAAGGCGACCAAGCTCTATACCAGGTAGGACAAATATTGAAGCAAGTCACTAGAGATAATGATGTTGTGACTAGATTGAATAGTGATGAATTTGCTGTTATTATGATAGATGCTAGTAAAGAGCTAGCTAAGGAAACTTCAATTAAGATTAAGGATGCAATTCGCGAATATTCATTTGTTGGTGAGGAGGAGTTAGCTCAAGGGGTCTTAACTGCTTCATTGGGGTTAGCTACTTATTCAGATTATATAGAAACCCCACAAGAGTTAATTAATAATGCCGATGAAGCTTTATATAAAGTTAAGTTATCTCATAAGAATGGAATCCAAGTCTATAATTCTATGTTTGCTGAGTTGAAGAGAGAGTTAGAGGGGACTGATAGTAGTTTACTTAATACTTTGCGTACTTTATTAACGGTTGTTAATGCTCGCGATCGCTATACATACGGCCACTCTGAACGGGTAATGAAGTATGCTATGGCTATCGGTGAAGAGTTAGGGATAAGTACGGAGCTATTACGAATATTAAAGTATGCAGCTTTCTTACATGATGTCGGTAAAATAGAAGTTAGTCGTGATATATTGAATAAAAAGGGCAAGCTTAATAAGAGTGAATGGGATTTGATTAAGCAGCATACTATCTTTGGTGTCAATATAGTTGAACCTTTAGATGATTTAGACGAGATTGTGCCAGCAATTATGCATCACCATGAACGATATGATGGAACCGGTTATCCTTATGGACTAGAGGGAAAAGATATTCCTTTATTAGCTCGTATTTTAACGGTTGCAGATAGTTTTGATGCGATGACTAGCAATCGACCTTATCGTTCAGCTATGGGACAAGAAGAGGCAGTCAATGAACTAAAAGCTAATAAAGGAGGGCAGTTTGATCCTAAAATAGTAGACGCGTTTACTCAAGTAGTAGGTCAGGTCTTTAAAAAGAGTGAATTTCATGCTTCGTAATTAAAAGATTCATTTAGATAAATATATAAAGGGAAAAGTGGAAATTTATTGAATATATATAATATGATAGTTACAGAAATTTATTAATTTAAAGAGGGTGATTAACTTGAAGAAGTTTAAGTTACTATTATTAATGGGACTAGTAGTCGTAGTTGGTTTGGGTCTATTTTCACAATCTGTTATGGCTGGGGTTAATGGTTCTAAACGGTGTATGAATTGTCATCGAGAAGAGACAGTAAGTTGGAAAGAATCAGCACATGCGAATAAACAGATTAAGTGTTTATCATGTCATAAGCGGAATATGTCTTTGCGGAAGTCAAAGGAGAAGCTTTGTGTTCAATGCCATACTGCAGGAGATATTAAACCAGGGGAATCAATTGGAATGCCACAAAAAGAGATGAATGCTGGTGTTGGTGGTTTTGGAGTCGAAAAAGCAATGCCGGAGGGTATGTATTCAGTGGGAGTAACCTGTATCGATTGTCATATGCCTGATGGTAAGAGGCATACCTTCAAAATTGTAATGCCTAAGCAAGCTAAGGAAGGTAAGACTGATGCTTGTATCTCATGTCATACAATCTTCCAACCAGAAATTATGCAGAACGCAGTAGATGATTGGCAGAATAATACTATCAATTTGCTTGCGAAAGTTAAAAAGCTTTTAAAGAAGAAAGAAGAATTTAAAGACCATGAGCTATATAAAAAAGCAGAAATCAATTATCGCTTCGTTAAGAAAGATGGTAGTAAAGGGGCCCATAATCCTGATTATGCGCAGAAGTTATTAAGAATCTCTGTTAGGATGTTAGAAAGTCTTAGATGATGAGACTATAGAGGAGGGAAGGAAATGTATAGATATCGGTTGGGGAAGGGACTTTTATTAATTACATTAGTTTTGGGTCTAGTCTTTATAAATACAGGAGTAACCAAAGGAATAGATAAAGCTAAAATTGGTGATGTGAGCAAATGTCTTGAATGTCATGAGGAGGAAGCTGCTGAGTGGGAGAAAGGGCCTCATGCTAAGTCATTAGACCTCTTAAAAGGAATAGACAAGGTAAAGAAGGAGTGTTTATCCTGTCACTCTACTGATTATCAGTTAAGTAATAAGAAGAATGAATTAACAGTTAGTAAAGTTAAGTATGGAGTTAATTGCTTAAGCTGTCATAATGATGATCCAGAGATAGGAAAGTCAAGAGATAAGCATCTTGCTGACTATAAAAAATTGCGTCGTTCTGAAAAAGAGACTTGTGGAGAATGTCATAGTGCCCAACTAGCTAATGGAGTAGCTAAGCCAGGGCAAGAAGTTAATCATGCGCAACAGAATTTGTATTATGGTTTTGGTGGAATTAATGTAGAGGATCGCCCAGCTGAGATGGTTAGAGCGGGAGTAACATGTAGTAGCTGTCATATGCTCCCAAAAGAGAAAGGGGCAAAGAGAGCCCATACATTTAGATCGATACTTCCGGGAGAAGGAGAACCGAATTCCTGTATTAATAGTGGGTGTCATGCTAACTTCGGTAGCACTATGTTTGCAGGCATGTTAGAAATGAGAGTAATGGAAGTTGAGGATATGTTAGCAACTGTTAAAGAAAAATTAAAAGCCAAAAGAGATTATAAGAATACAGAAGCATACAAGGTAGCTAAAACTAATTACCTGATGGTTAAAGAAGATAAAAGTCAAGGACTACATAATCTCTATTATACTCGTAGTCTCTTATGGGAAGCAGAAGATCAACTAGATAGTATTAAGGTAAAAGAAGCTAAAAAAGAGGCAAGTCAGCAAGAATAAAAGTTCAATATAATGGGATAAAATGTAGAAAGAAGAAAGTCATAAAAAATTCACAAATTATGAAGGAGATCGGTTGGGTAGTGTAGAATATACTATATGAGACTAAATTAGTTATTAAATGAAGAAAATAACTTATAATTTGTGAGGGATAATACAAAATGTGAAACAAGTAAGAATTATTAAGGTGAAAAAAAGATTAAATATTATAATATTTAATATATATTTACGGAAGCGATGATTTATGGTCTGCAAATGGTCACTTAGACTGTAGGGAGCGAGTAGTGAACCCACCCAACTTTCTTACTTGTTTTTGTTATTCTTAAATGAGATTAGATGTTGGGTATTTTATTTTATAGTTTGCACTTTGGAGGGGAAATAAGATGGCCTTTAAAAGAAAGAAGCTGTTTTTAGCAATGATAACATTGTTAATATTATCACTAACATTGTCTATAACTGTACTATCTAAAGAAGCAACTGATAATAAAGGTGTCAAGAATGCTGATGAGAAAGTTAAAAAGGAGTCTAAGAAGATTGTAGGTTCGACTAAGTGTAAGCTATGTCATATTGGGAGGTACTTTTCATGGACAAAGACCACTCACTATCGTGGCTTTAGAAGTTCTAATCTGCCTTCGGACTTTAGTGAATGTGAAAGCTGTCATGGCGGTGGCTCTAAGCATGTTGATGCGTTAGGTAATGAGGATATTTTGGTTCCTAATACTTTTAAGGAAGCTAATCAATCTTGTGGAAAAGAGTGTCACTTTAATGTGCAGAAGTTAAGAAAAGGAATTCAGATCCCGATCGTTAATCCACAGGTTTGGAAGAATAGTAATCACGGACAGGCAAAGCTAAGTTGTGTTAAGTGTCATAGTCCACATAAGAATAAAGAGGATATTAATTTACAGGATAATGATTTCTGTCTTAATTGTCATAATGATGAAGGGCCAGGGACAGTTCTTTCTAAGATTGAAGAACATGAATCAGGAGAAGACTGTTTAACCTGCCACAATCCACATGGTGAATCGCTAAAGACTAATGAATTTACTAGAGAGTATATCCATTATCCAGTTGCTAAGAATAGATGTTTCGATTGTCATAGTACTCATATGGCATCTGGGGGACAATTAACTAAAAATCGTAATAACAAGCTCTGTTATGACTGCCATAATACTAAGAAGTATGTCTATCCAGACACTATCCATGCAGAAGCGGAAGGGATAGAAGGTGAGGGATTATGTATTAATTGCCATGAGCCACATAGTTCTAATTATAAGCCACTATTGAAACGAGAAGCAACGAAGATGTGTCGCTCATGTCATTATAATAAACGGCCACATCACTTTTTGGCTATAGCACAGACGAAAGGTAAGGTAGGGTGTATTGACTGTCATAATCCACATGGTGAAGCTAATAAGGCATTCTTAAAGATGAAGCCTGATAATATCTGTGCGAACTGTCATGATAAGTAAAGAATTAATATAAATTTTAAGATGGCTATAGATAGATAAATTATAAAGATGAGGGGTTGAATTATGATAAAAGCTATTTTAAATAGAAAAATATTGACCTATGGACTTATATTTAGTTTGGTATTAGTTAGTTTTATGATAGTGTTTAATTTAAAAGTGTTAGCGGAAGAAACTGACCAAAATTTAGATGAGTATCCGACAAAACATATAGAGAACATTGTCGGCGAGCGTGATGATAGAGGCTTTTTGATGAAATTGCTTTTTGGTCCTAAAACTACAGTTAGGCTGGATAAGCCATTTGGAGTTAGTGTAGATGATAAAACAGGAAAGATATATGTTGCTGATACAAATAATGCTTTTGTAATGGAATTTGAGTCTAATGGTTCATATTCAAATAGAATTGGAGAACATGAGTTGCAAAGTCCTATAGGTGTAGACGTTAGTGACGATAGAATTTTTGTTGCAGATGCTAAAGCAGGAAAAGTTTATATCTTTAATAAAGAAGGTAAATTTATCAAAGACTTTGGAGGTTATACTACAGAAAAGGTCACTTTTAAGAGACCAACAGGATTAGCAGTTGACAATAAGAGGCAACGTCTTTATGTGGCTGACACTGGTGCTCATAATATAAAGGTTTATGATTTAGATGGAAATTATATTGAAACAATAGGTAAAAGGGGAACAGAGGAAGGTGAATTTAATTTTCCTGTTAATATAGAAGTTGATAAGCAAGGTAAATTATATGTGGTTGATACAATTAATTATCGGATTCAGATCTTTGATGCTCAAGGGCAATTTATTCGTGAGTTTGGTGAAACAGGAATTACTTTAGGGGACTTACCTCGACCAAAGGGAGTTGCTGTTGATAAACAAGGAAGAATCTATGTAACTGATGCTTATTTACATTTAGTACAGGTGTTTAGTCCTAAAGGAACTCCTTTGTTCTTCTTTGGGAGGCCAGGGAAGAGTGATGGTAGGTTTGTATTACCAGCTGCCATAGATATTGGTGAGAATGGCAAGATTTATGTTGTTGATTCAGGGAATCACCGAGTTCAAGTATTAAAATTGAAGGAAGATAGAGGTAGTAATGAATAGAAATCAAATTGTTACTCAGGATTAACCTGAGTATTATAAACAAATAAAAATTTTATTAAGAAGGGGGTGAAAATAATGAGAAAAACAAGTGTTATTGTTGTAAGTATATTGGTGGTAGCTTTATTTACAATGCCAGCGTTTGCAGATATTCAAAATTCCGAGCATGATTTTACTGCTTCTTCTACTGCTACTCGGGAAAACACTGGTGGTTATACTGATTTAAAGGATAATACAACTACTACATGTAGTCCATGTCACGTGCCACATAATGCTAGTAAGAACACACTTTTATTCCAGACAAGTTATAACGACGCAGAAACTTTAACTGCATATAATACTGGGGATACATTTAGTGCAGAGACAAAGATGTGTATGAGCTGTCATGATGGTACTATTGCTATTAATACGAGCACTAAGGATTACATGACTGCTGATGGAACTAGTGGAGGAACCAAATTAGTTGAAAACTTAGGTACTAGTTTAACAAATGATCACCCAGTTGGCTCAAGTGTTACTTTACCTAGTTCTGCTAATACTAACTTTAACTCACCAAGTCTAGTGGATGCTCAACTAGGAGGTCAAGTTACTTGTGGTTCTTGTCATGACCCACATAATACAACAAATGGTTCATTCTTAGAAACAGCTAAGGACGGTTTGTGTTTAGATTGTCATAACAAGTAAATATATTAGATATAAGGGCTTTATTAAAGCCCTTATATCTAATACAACCTTAATTATATTATAAATTATTTTTTGAAAGAATGGTATGATAAATATCAGGATATTAGTTTGAATTATAGAAAGATTATGACTTGGAGTTATAGAGTTCATTAAATGAACTAAAAAGGGAGTAAACTTAATTATGATTATAAAGAGAAAACATGCAATTATATTAATATTAATATTAATTACTATGATTAATTTTATTAATTATGTACATGCTAATGGTTTAATTAACCCTAGTGGCAGATTGAAGTGGGTAAGTGAATATAATAAGAATAATAACGCAGAAGGAACTTTAGAGTTATATGGGGATTATGAATTTTCTTTTACAGGTTCCTTAGTAACAGCTGGGTTAGGCTCATATAATTTAGATTTTAATTATCGTGATTATTTAAAATCTCTTGCACTTCAACCGACTGTTACTACATATAATCTTAGTACAAATTTATTTCCACAAAGCCCTTTTTCGGTAGTACTTGGAGTAGGGAAGAGTGATACAGAATATAAAACTGATTCAATGCCTTCTCCAATCGATACCACTTCTAAACATTCAGCATTTTCTTTTTTTACTCCATTGCCTTATGGAATGCGTTTTAGTTATAGTCTAAATAACAGTCAGCAGTACGATTATCAGAGGGAAGAGATAAATAAAGAAGATCAGTATCACAGTTTTAGATTAAGTAAAAATATAGTCTTTGATAAGATTGTTAAAGTTGATTTAAGAACTAATTATAGAAAAAGCACAGAACAAAATCATATAAAGAATACTAAAAGTAATACTGATACTATGGAATTTCATATTAACAACTCTTTATTAAATACTCCTCTTTCATTGACAGATGTGGATATTAATTATAGAGTGGATGATGAAGAAGATAAAGAAGATAGATATTATGAACTAAAAACTATTTGGAAGCCATTAGATTATTTAACAACTAGAATTACGCATTCTCAGGATTTAAGTCAAGAGAAAGTCAATGGGAAGTTAAATACGATTAGTTTAATAGAGTCTACCGATATTAATTTTTCGGTACAACCATATACCATTTTGAGTTATGATGGAGGTCTGTCATATATAAATAATGAAGATAAAAAAGAAGTTGTAGAGACCTTAAGCGGGAATTTTGGAGTTCAGTTTTCTTATTGGGATAATGCACCAATTAATTTTAATCTTAGTCATAGTATAGAGAAAAATGAAACAAGTGGAAATTTAAAAGAAGAAGATACTTCAGTTAGTCTTAATTCTAATATTAAGGTGGGCAACCTTAACGTCAATCCTAGCTATAATTATACTAATATCAATACTAGTGGAGAAGGACAAGATAGTTCTAACCAACAGCTTGATTTAGGACTTAACTATGCACGTAATTTAACTAATAAACTATATTTAACAGGTAGTACTACTTTTCGTTCTGATTTAAATAGTTTCAAATACGATCCTAATTATGATATTAGACTTCGTTACTTGCCATGGAGTAGTTTAAAATTAATAGTTGGAACGAATGGTTATCAAAAAGAAGCGACAGACAGAGATGAGGAAGCAATAAATTATAAGCGCTATCATAGTACTATTAGTTATTCTATCAATAGAATGAATTTAGATTTCACTTCAAGTTATAAAGATGATTTAGAAAATAATGAGATAAAAAAAGAGTTAAATTTGAATGGGACTTATTATTTCCGTGCAGTTGAGTTAAACTTGAATACAGTTTGGGATGAAACTATTAATAAACAAACCAATTCTTCTCAAGAAAATTTTGAAGTAACTACTGCTATTATTCGTCGGTTTTAATAGTATATTCATAGAAATTTAATTAGTTAAAAAAAAGGGGGGGGAGGAAAATGAGGAATTATTTTAAGGATTTTGGACCATTAATATTAATATTAATATTAATAATTTATGCTCCAGCTTTGAATGCATTAAGCTTGAAGGGGACTCCCCATGACCTTTCTGGTAATGGACAGATGAATCGAATGTGTGGGTCATGTCATGTGCCTAGCTCTGGTAATTCAAAAAATAAATTGTTATCTCAAAATGCAAATCAAACAGGAACTCAGAGTCAGCAGATGTTAGGTTTATCTTCAACAATTTTTTGCGCTCAATGTCATGATGGAACTATATCCCTTCGGAATATAGGCGGTGACCAAGGCTCTTTTGGAAATAATGTCAATACAATTGGGAAAAAGGGGCAAGATATTAATACTGGTGGACATCCAGTGAATATTGGTTATCCACATAGTAAGACAGGTTTTAAATCTAGTCCCATTGAAAGATTAAAGCTATATGGACCTAATAATAACCAAGTTAAATGTATTACTTGCCATGACCCACATGAAGTTGGTGGGGCTAATTCTTTGAGGATAAAAAATAATATTTGTGTAGGGTGTCATGATAAATAATAGGAGGGGGAAATGTTGTACAAAAAATTAAACTATTTTAGTGAGAAGAATAAAATTAGCTCGTGCTTCATATTAATGATTATCGTAGCAATTGTTATTATTATTAACTCTACAGTATACTCTGCTGAAAACAAGCAGAATTTTCAACAATATTGGCCTTCAAAAGAATATGCTAAAATTAAATTTGTAACGAGCATCTCTAATGCTCAACAGTTAACCCCTAAACAAAAAGAAGGATTATGGGCAAAATTTATTGGTTTTATTTTTGGAGAAGAGGATAAGCAAGTTAAATTTCAGCGTCCTTTTGGTTTAAGTAGTTTTAATGAACAGTTGTATGTAGCAGACCCTGCTGCTCAAGCAGTATATAAGATAGATTTTACTAAAGATAGAATGGAAAAATTCTTGTATGAAAGTAAAGATTCATTTTTTGCAGGAGGAAAGAAGTATTTCAAAACGCCTATTGATGTAGTAGCTAATGATAAAAAAGTATTTGTTTCTGATTCTACTCAACAGGAAGTTTTGGTCTTTTCACAAGATGGTGAATTAATTAAGAGATTAGGAGCGCAAAAGTTAAAGCGCCCAACAGGATTAGGAATTAGTAGAAGGGGAAACAGGTTATATGTAGCAGACACAGTGATGAATAAAGTCTATGTTTATAATACTAATAATTATAAACTAATCAAGAGTTTTGGGCAACGTGGTGGAAAGCCGGGAGAACTTAATTTTCCTATTGATATTTTTGTTAAAGGTAAAAGAGTTTATATTAGTGATTCAATGAATTTTAGAGTGCAGATTTTTAATTTAGATGGTGACTTTATTTCTGAATTTGGTCATTTAGGAAATGGGACAGGCGACTTTGCTCGCCCTAAGGGGTTAGCGGTCGATAGTGATGGTCATATTTATGTGGTTGATGCCTTATTTGGAGCAGTGCAAATTTTTAATCCAAAAGGACAATTATTATTAGTCTTAGGTCAAGAAGGAAATGATTTGGGGCAATTTTGGTTACCGACAGGGATTTATATTGATGGCAAAGATAAGATTTATGTAGCTGATTCATATAATCATCGAGTGCAGACCTTTAAGTATTTAGGTGAATAATCATGTACCTTTTTGTTATTTATAGCAAGTATTATATGTAGGAAGAAGGAAATTATTGATTAATGTAGAATTATGTAAAAACAAGGTTATTAAAGGGTAATATTTTCTTCAATTATTTTGATATAAAGAGATTATTATTGAATTAATAATGATTGCGACTTAAGATTTTAAGCGGGAGGAGGGATTTAGATATGAAACTTGAAAAAAGTTTTATAATCTGTTTTTTAATAGGGTTAGTTATTGTATTTACTATTCCGGTTATGGCATTAGGAGGAAGTAAAGTAGAGAATACAGTACATAATTTATCTTCTAGTGGTCAAGGGGATATAACGTCTTCCGAAAATAGAGTATGTGTATTCTGTCACACACCGCATAATTCAAATCCGGCTAAGCCATTGTGGAATCATAGCTTATCAGGTTCTACATATACAGCTTATAATAGTACCACTTTAGATACTACTAGTACTTCTATGAAATCTTTAACAGGTACGACGACTAAGCTTTGTTTAAGTTGTCATGATGGTACGATAGCGATTGGTAACTTAGCAAATATGAATATTGCTATGAGTGATAATAGTGGGACAGAAGGACCAAAACTAAATAATGATAAGCTTATTTCTAGTGCTAATTTAGGAATTAATTTAGGCAATGATCATCCGGTGCTTTTTAAGCCAGATGGTAGTGACTTAGAAATAAATACAAGCTCTACTCTTTATGATTCCGGAGGTTATTTACAGTGTACTTCTTGTCATGAGCCGCATGATAATACTTATGGCAACTTTTTAGTGAAAGATAATACCAATGGTGCTTTATGTACTACATGTCATACTAAGAATGGATGGTCGTCAGGTAACGCTCACTATGATGTTGGTATGACCTGTCAAGATTGCCATACACCACATAATGCTAATGAGCCAGTAAGATTGAAAGCAGCTTCCGAAGAAAAGTTATGTTATCAGTGTCATGATGATACCGGTAGTCGTTATGGGGAATGGACTAGTGTTCCTGATATTGGTAGTGTAATAGATAATGCTAGTGGAGGTTCTGTCCATCCAATTGAAGACGCTAATTTATCTAATAGACATGATGCTTTAGAAAATAATACTGATGGAAAAGTTAGTTCAAGTAATAAGCATTCTGAGTGTTCAGATTGCCATGATCCGCATCAGGTTACAGCTAGTAATCCTTTAAATGGTGTACCAGGTGTTGATTTAAGTGGAACTGCAGTTAGTTCCATATCAAACAGCTATGAATTATGTTATAAATGTCATCAAGGAACTAATGGGTTACAGGATAGTACCAATTCTGTAAAATATGTCTTCGATAATAGAAATTATACCCACGGTAATGGAACGAATGTTGAACGCTGCAATAAATGTCATGGTGGTAATAGTGAAGATGTAACTGGAGAAGCAGTTCACGGTTCTAATGCACCGGGATTATTAACACAATCCCAGTTTGTTGATGTAGCTAATCCAGGTCAGAATGATCTCTGTGTAAGTTGTCATGAAAATGGTGGTAATGGACCACCGCAAATTTATTTCGTTGATGCAACAGGTTCACAACATAATACTAAGTGTACAGCTTGTCATGGTGATAGTGTTAACTATGGTAGTGGGATAAATGTAGGAAGTGAAACCGGAGTACCGCATGGTTCAAATGTAAGTCCATTATTAAAGAATACACAGCCGGCTTTATGTCTTGACTCTGGGTGCCATAGCAGTACAGACCAAAGTAACAGTGTAACTACTAGATACCCTAGTGGATATGATATTCCCAATAGTGGTCACCCGTATAATATTACTAATAATGGTAGTAATAATCCACAGGATGGTTCCGGTTATGGGAGTGCTTCAAAAAGGCCAATAACTAAGACCTCGGGCTGTCAATCTTGTCATACAGAGCCTGATGTGCCTAGTGATGCACCGCACGCTAGTGATAATTATGGTATATTAATGGTGGATATTAATAGTCAAGGGGTCTGTATTGAATGTCATGAACCACCAAGTGATAATGGAGTACACAGAGAACATGCTCATGAAAGTGCAGGTGACTGTTATTACTGTCACGTTAAAGGACCACATGATGATACAGGATATGGAGACCCATATAAATTAATTAAAGTAGATGGTACATATCTTGATTCATTTAACGATGCTACTATAGGCAGTACGGGTTCAGGAACAGGTGGGAGTAGTGGTTATAGGGAGAATGATTGTTCATCTTCATGGTCTGGTTCAGGAAACTGTGGTGGAGAACATTAATACAAGTGATTTAAGGCTAGAGAATTATTTCTCTGGCCTTTTCTTGATTTTTAAGGTTAATATTAGATGTCATATAAAATTCATATAAATTAACTTTCTATTTATTATATAAATTGATATAATTATGTTAGTTATTGAAGGTTTTATTACTTAAAGTTTAATATAAGGTGGTGGGTAGATGATAAAGCAAATAACTGATAAGGTTTGGAAACTTGCCAAATCAAGAAAACTAGCTATTTGGTTAATAATTATATTAACTTTAGCCTCTACTATTGGAATATTAGTACCACAGAAAAGATTAGATTCAAAGGAATATCAAGAATGGATGCTTAATAATCCTGGATTAATAAAGATAATTAATACGTTTAAGCTAAATCATTTATTCCATTCTCGTTGGTTTATCGGTTTAGGAATTCTCTTTTTAATTAATCTTACTGCTTGTACCATTGAACAGGTAAAATTGGCTATTAGGAGATGGAAAAACTTTGAGCAGTTAAATTTTGCAATTAAGGATCTAAATAAAACGAAGGAATATCAAGTTAATAGTAAATTAAGTGATACTAAATTAAAAATGGAAAATGTATTAAATAAAAAGAGATATAAATTGAATCTTAAAAACGATGGTTTAATTGCTACTAAATATAAATGGGGGTTATGGAGTAGTGTTATCTGTCATATTGGCTTAATTATAATTATTATTGCTGCTTTAAGTAGTATGATGTTTAAAATGTATGGATATGATCCGATTGCCGAAGGACAAGTATTTACAGAAAGACATGAAGATTATTTTTATATTGAAGAGGCTCCTTTCTTTAATGAAGATCATTTAGGTTTTAAAGCAACAGTGAAAGATCAGAGAATTATATATGATGGTAATAAGTTTGACAAACTCGAAACTGATTTGGCAATTATCAAGAATGGGCGGATGATAAAAGAGCAGACTGTTCATAAGGGACATCCTTTAATTTATAAAGGAGTCTATTTTTATTATGATAAGCATGGCTATGTTCCTCTATTTACCTTATTAAATAAAGATAAAGATCCAATTTATCGTTCTTTTACTTTTTTCGATACTATAGAAGGTAAGAATGGAGAAGAATTTAATATGGAGTATCAGTTTCCTCAGACTAATCTAAAGATTAAAGCGACCTTTTATCCTGACTTTGCTATTAAAGATGGTGAATATATTACAAAAACAGAGTTAATAAAGAATCCGGTTGTTGATTTAGAAGTATACAAAAGTGAGAAAAAGATTTATGATGGTTTGTTAAAACAAGACAAGCCAATTCAATTAGGAGATAAGACGCTGACTATGGGGGAAGTAAGAGGCTGGACTGGCTTTGTGATCTCACGTGATCCAGGAAACACACCAATTTTCATTGGTTTTATAGTTGCTTTAATTGGTATGATTATGATTTATTTGGTGAACCCACGAAGATTGAAAGTAGAGTTTGAAGAAGTAGAAAATGGCACTAAAATTTATATTTATGGTAAGCAAGATAAATATAAAGCAGATTTTGAATTAAAAATTAAGGGATTAGTTAAAGAATTATACACAGACTGCCACAGACAAGCCACAGACTAAAGATTAAAGAGGAATAGATTAGATAAAAACAATTATAAAAAATAAATATAATATAAATTTCGTGTTAAAGATTTTATGATCAGTTATATATTAAAGAGTTAGTTTAAAAATAATCAAATGCTTTTATCAAATAATAATTAGAATTGAAAAGTCTTGTGTATAGTCTTGTGTCGAATGAATTTAAATAGAGGTGATTAAAATTTTAAAGCTTGAAATAATCTTATTCTGGATAGCTGTTGGTTTTTATGCCATTAGTACGTTCATGTATGTTACAGCCTTAACATTCAAAAAAGAAAAGTTCTTTCCCAAAGCTACTCTTTTAGTAAAGATAGGTTTAGTTGTTCATTCTATTGCTTTAATTGCTCGCTGGATTGAAGTAGGCCATGGTCCTTATATGACTCCTTATGAAGTCTTATCCAGTAATGCTTGGATGTCAACTGTAGCTTTTCTTTTGCTACAATATAGAAATAAAAAATTAAGGGTGCTAGGAACATTTGTAATGCCGGCTGTCTTTATCATGGTAGGTATTGCTGTAATGTCTTCAGCAGAAGCAGGAAATGTACCAAGTAGCTTTTTACTTTATTGGTTGATAGTTCATGTTTTATTTGCTAAGTTAGCATATGGTTCTAGTATGATTTCTGGGGGTTTAGCTGGATTATACTTATACAAAGAGCGAAGTGATAGATTAAATAAGAGTAATTATCTATTAGATAAGTTGCCATCGATTGAACAATTAGATGTTCTAAGCTATAAGTTTGGAGCTTTTGCATTTATTATGTTAGGAGTTATGATAGCCTCCGGTGCTGTGTGGGCTAATAAAGCTTGGGGGCGTTACTGGGGCTGGGATCCGGTAGAGACATGGGCTTTTATTTCATGGTTGATCTATGCTTTATACCTCCACTTAAGGGTTATGATAGGTTGGCGTGGTAAGAAGGCAGCTTGGTTAGCGGTATTTTCTTTTCTAATGGTAGTCTTCTCTTATTTTGGGATTACATTTATTTACCCTACAGTTCATGAAAACTTAACTGTTTAAACAAGGAAATAGCAGGAATTATGTAGAAGATATTAATGATGAAATGAAATTTTGTAATTATAGGAGAGATAATATGGTAGAAAAGATACTGTTATTAACACCGCCTTATCATACTGAAATTATAGAGATTACTGGTAAGTGGCCACCCTCAAGTCTAGCATATTTGGCAGGAGAAATTAGAAAGGCTAATTTTGAAGTAGAAATATATGACATAATGACTAAGGATATAGGATTAGAAGAAATCAAAGGCTATATAGAAGAGTATTCACCGGATGTAGTAATGATTGGCGCCTTTACTGCTACGATTAATGCAGCGATAGATACTTTAGCTAAGGTAAAGGAAGTAGATAATCAGATAGTAACTTGTTTAGGTGGAGTTCATCCTACTTTCTGTTATGATGAAGTCTTAAACGAAAATCAAGAAGCGATTGATTATATAATTAGAGGAGAAGGAGAAATTACTGCTAGAGAGCTTGTGGTAGCTTTAAGAGATGGTGCAGATACTTCAGAAGTAAATGGACTAGCCTATTATCAAGATGAAGAGATTATAATTACTCCTAAACGAGAGTTGATTGCTGATTTAGACTCATTAGATCCAGCTTGGGATCTCTTTGATTGGGAAGAGTACTATTATAAAATTACCGAATCTAGATTAGCGGTTATTAGTTCATCCCGAGGTTGTGATCATACTTGCAGTTTTTGCTCACAGCATAAATTCTGGGAGGAGAAGTATCGGGCACGAAGCCCAGAGAACTTAGTAGAAGAAATAAAATATTTACAGCAAGAGTTTGGTGTAGAAATGTGTATGTTTGGTGATGAGTATCCTACCAAGGACCGAGAAAGGTGGGAGAGGATACTCAATTTATTAATTGAAAAGGACTTAGGCATGTATTTCACTATGGAAACAAGGGTTTCTGATATAATTCGGGATAAAGATATCTTAGATAAATATCGTGAAGCTGGTTTTGTCCATATTTATGTAGGAATAGAGTCTACTAAAGAAGAATTATTAGAGCAGTTTAATAAAGAGATTACTACTGATGAATCGAAAGAGGCATTAAGATTATTAAATGACGTAGGAATTATAACGGAATGTTCATTTATCTTAGGTGATATAAAGGAGACTAAGGAGTCGATTCAACATACAGTAGAGTTAGCTTTAGAATATAATCCTGATTTAGCTCACTTTTTATTATTAACACCGTGGCCTTATGCTGATATATATGATGAAGTGGCTGATTACGTAGTAGAAGAGGACTATTCTAAATATCATTTGGTTCATCCAATTATTGAACCAAATGATATGAGCAGAGATGAACTATTAGAAGAAGTGTATAACTGTTTTAAAACTTTTTATATGCAGAAAATGAAGGATTATTTACAGATGGAAGATTCTTTTAAGAAAAAATATATGATGCGCTCGATTAAAATATTATTAGAAGACTCGTTTTTGACGGAGAAATTAGGAGTGGCTAATATGTCTAAGATGATGAAAATGATGAATTTATAGAAGAAGCAGGTTAATTAAAATTAGCTTGTTTTTTTGTTGTTAAACATATTATCTTGGAAATATAAGGAGAAATATAATTTAATTTTAAAGTAAAAAGAAACAGCCACCATAAGGCCTCTGGACGCTTAGGCCGCTGGGTTCTAGGCTGTTTCTTTTGGTTATTTAATATGACAAGTAGTACAAAGTTGACTATTTGTGTTTGGTTTAATTAAGAATGGTTCATACTGTGGATCATGAACGTTATGGCAAGAAGTACATTCTAACTTACCATTACTTAGCATATCATCAGCAATTGTACCAGTTATTCCACTGGAAGCAGATGGGTCTCTTAATTCACCGTCAGCTGTAGCTAATGCGCTATCATAAGTGAATGATACTGGATGGTCATTACTCAAATCTTGACTTAAAAATGCTTCGGTTACTCCTAAATCTTTATTATTATGACAACTATTACAACTATCATTAGTTGTGTCAGTACTCATTCTTTTATGTTCACTTGCTTGTGTATAGTCTGCTGGTTTATTTAAAACAGAGTCAACAGCGATTGTACCATCATGACAACTTAAACAGAGTAAAGATTGAGTGCTAATTGAAGTAGTAGAACTATCTAAGGTATTACTATCATAAACTGTATAGGCATTAGCTGATGGTAAAGGACGATTCCACAAGGGACCATCAGAACTACTATTATGTGGAACATGACAATAAGCACAAGGAGATTTATAATCGTTGAATTTTACTCCAGCGTGTTTATATTGATTCCAACTAGCAGTTAAATCATGTTTAGAATTCTGAATTGTACCAGCTTGAACCGTAAAATTTATTGCTAATAATAATCCTATAACTATTACTAGTGTTTTAGGTTCCATTTTAACCATATAATTTCCCTCCTTTCTATTCAAATTAAATAGTTTGACTTGTTAGTAATTAAAGAGTCATATTGTTTAGTTTAGAGGTGATTAGTGTTAAAACATTAACTATGTATATTTCTATAAAATAAATTAGTTACCTTCGATGTTATAGCAAAAGAGGAAAAAAGATTATTTGTCATGACAAGTTACACATAAATTCTGCCCTTCTTTAATTAAGAAGTTACCATATTGCGGGTCATGGACATCATGACAAGAAGTACATTCCAATTGACCATTGCTTAACATATCATTTGCAATACTTCCACCTAGTCCGCTAGGAGCAGAAGGATCTTTCAAACCACCATCAGCAGTAGCTAAAGTGCTATCATATGTAAAAGAAACTGGATGGTCATTACTTAGGTCTTGTGAAAGAAAACTACCTAATTTACGACCAATTCCTCCATAATGGCAGTTACCACAGTTTTCAGAAGTTCGCTGAGCTCGCATGTGGTCTCCATAATTTGATATTTTTTCCCATGGAGAATTAAGTAGTGTGTCAACAGCGATTGTACCATCATGACAACTTAAACAGAGCAAAGACTTAGTATTAATTGAAGCAGTAGAACTGTCTAAGGTTTCACTATCATATAAGTTATAAGCATTAGCTGATGGTAAAGGGCGATTCCAAAGTGGTCCTCCATTTTGATTACTATTGTGGGGGATATGACAATAAACACACACTTGCTCATAGTCTTCAATAACAAAAAAGGTTTCTGAATGGGATCCTTTCTTACTTAAAGCTGATAAGTCATGTCTAGAACCTACAATTGTTCCAGCTTGACTTAAAGAACTAGTAGCAAGCATAAAAACCATTATAGTTAATATTAAGTATATACTTTTTTTGATTTTCATCATTTTACCTCCTTTCCATATTATGTGTTATGATAGTGATTATATCTATAAGAATAATTATGACCTTATACCTATAACATTATTTATAAAATAAGGTTAAAAATTACACATAATAAAATAAAAATACCCAACATTCTTTCAATATTAATGAGAAAGTTGGGTGGGTTCACTACTTGCTCCCTATAATCAAAGTGACCAAATTGCAGATTATAGTTCATCGCTTCCATGATTCAATATTTATTTTATAAAATAAATCACAAATTTAAAATACTAGTACTTACTTTGTAGAACTCATATGTAATTAATTCTATATTTTAAATAAAATACCTTCTTTATTATGAACTTTTTATGACTTTTATCATAGCTAAATTAAATATTAGTGCAAATATAATACATGTTATAATATTTATACTTCTTCTAAAGATAAATATTGTCTTTAGACAAGGGTTTCAATAATTATGCTGGAAATAATAAATATAGTGAATAGTTAATATATGATAAAGATAATGTACAGATTAAAATCAAGGATTAATTTACAAATGAAAGGAGTAAGCTAATGCCATCATTCTTAGAAATCGATAAAGAATTACATTTAACCGATTTAATAGATATTGAAATCTTACAACAGATTCAGGATAGATTTGCTGAGGCTACTGATTTAGCGGCTATTATTATCGATGACCAAGGTGAACCTGTAACTAAGCCAAGTAAGTTTTCTGACCTATGTAGCTTGATTCGTTCTACAGACAAAGGGAGAAGTGCTTGTTTTAAGTATTCGTTTCCTATTGATAAGCTAAAGGAAGATAAGAAGCTTTCGGTCTATCACTGTCATATGGGATTTATAGATCTCATAGCTCCTATTGTAGTAGCCGATGAATGTTTTGGAGCAGTAAAGTGTGGACAGATTCTGCCACAACAACCAGATCAAGAAATGATTAAGAAGGTTGAGACTAAGTTAAGTAAATTAGGTATTGAAGAAGCAGAAGTTGAAAACTTAATAGAAAAGATGAAGCAGATCCCTAAACCTAAGATTAATGCTGCGGCTGATTTGCTATACCTTTTAGCTAATTACATAGTAGAGATGGGAGCTACTACTTTAATTCAAAAGCAGTTACATTTTAAGAATTATCAATTAATGCAAGAGATTAATAGTCGTATGGAAGTAGAGAAGAATTTACAGCAAGCAGAGTTAAAAGCTTTACAATCACAGATGAATCCTCATTTTTTATTTAATAGTTTAAACATTATTGCTAGACTGGCTTATTTAGAAGGTGCAGATGAGACTAAAGATATGGTGCATGCTCTTTCTGATCTTCTTCGTTATAGTCTGCGAAAAGAAGAAATAGTGACTTTAAATGAAGAACTAAGTTATATTCAGGATTATATAAAGATTCAAAAGGCTAGGTTTGCAGAAAAGATTGAATTTATAATCGATGTTGATGAGGATCTATTAAAGTATAAGATTCCTTTTATGAGTCTACAGCCTTTAGTTGAAAATGCAATTATTCATGGTTTAGAGCCTCGAGGAGAGGAAGGAGTAATTAAGATCGTAAGTGATGAAGATGAAGATAGATTAATCATTAAGATTATTGATAATGGAGTTGGAATTCCAAAAGAGAAAATTAGAGAGATCATTGAAGCACGAGAAAGAAAAGTAACAGAGACACATACCTCAGGAGTAGGGATCAATAATGTTCATCAACGTTTGCGTCATTATTATGGTTCGAAATATGGAGTAGAGATTGATAGTACGCTTGGTGAAGGTACAGAGGTTAGAATCTATTTTCCAAAGTTAGAATTTGGGAGTGATGATGATGTATAAGGCATTAGTTGTTGATGATGAACAGTTAGAACGTAGGGTGATGAAGAAGATAATTACTGATGAAGTACAGGAAGTAAGATTAGTTGGGGAAGCGGAGAATGGGAATGAAGCACTAATAGTAGCTGAGGCTGAGAGACCAGATATTATACTAATGGATATTAAGATGCCAAAAGTAGATGGGCTAGAAGCAACCAAAGAGATAGCGAAGTTATACCCTAGTATTAAGATCATAATCATAACTGCTTATAATGAGTTTGACTATGCACAGCGAGCCTTGAAATACGGAGCAGTAGACTATCTATTAAAGCCGGTTAAACCAGAAAAGATTATTGAGGTCTTAGATGAATTGATAACTAAGATTGAAGAAGAAAGGCTTTATAACCAACTGGTAAAACAAGGTCATGATAATCTTGAGGAGAGTGCCCAATTTCATCAAAAAGTCTTTGCTAAGGAAAAGAAGTTATATGAATTAGTAAAAGAGGGAGAAGTTAAAGAAATCGGTTCTTTTGTTGACCAGCTGTTAGATGAGATTCAGCAGGATGATTATGAATTAGTCAAAGTTAAAATTAGAATTATTGAGTTTTTAGTTTCGTTATCTAGAACCATAAATCAAGAAGCAGAAATAGAGATCTGTCACTTTTACTTTGAAGAACTAATAAGTGAATCAGCAGAGATTAATTCTATGAATCAATTCGCTAGTTGGGTAAAAAATAAATTAAAGATAGTAGTCGATAAAGTAACGAAGGCTTATGATGAAATAGAAGATGATATAATTAAACAAGCTACTAATTATATTAATAGAAATTATGACCAAGACCTAACTTTAGAGAGAGTAGCTAAAGCTGTTCATCTTAACCCTTCCTATTTAAGTCATACTTTCAAAGAAGAAACCGGGAGCAACTTTACTGACTATTTAACAAAAATTAGATTAAAAAAAGCCCAGGAATTGCTTAAAACTTCTAAGTCTAAAATTACAGAAATTGCCCATCAAGTAGGTTATCAAAACTCTAACTATTTTAGTCAAGTATTCAAAAAAGAGTTTGGACTAACACCAACTCAATATAGGAAAGAGAAACGTAATTTTTAAGAGGCCCTTAAAATAGGGTCTCTTTTTTAATTACATACCATTTATTCTAGCCAACATATTTCCGAAACGACTCTTAAAAACAGTTTGGAGCCATGGAGGGCGGAAAACTGTTTTTCGACAGTGAGCGGAGCACGATGCGGAGCGAATGACAAGTGGAGGATATGTGTTGGCTTATCTTTATTCCTCCGAATAGTATATAAACCAAATGAATAGATAAAGTAGTAGGAGGTGGCAAACTCTATGATTCAAGGAGTAAAGACGAAAGAATTAAAAGTTATTCCTGATGAACGTGGTAGACTAATGGAGATGTTACGGGCAGATGATGATCTATATCAAGGATTTGGGCAGGTTTATATGACGACAGCTTACCCAGGGGTAGTTAAAGGCTGGCATTATCATAGAAAACAGACTGATAACTTTGTGGTAGTCAAAGGTATGATGAAGGTAGTCTTATATGATAATCGAGAGGATTCATCAACCTATGGAGAGGTTAATGAGTTCTTTTTAGGAGAGTATAATCAGAAGTTATTACAGATTCCACCGTATGTCTTTCATGGTTTTAAGTGTATTACTGAGGAAGAAGCGATAGTAGTGAATATTCCTACTGAGAAGTATAATTATGAAGAACCTGATGAATATCGAGTTGCTCCTCACGATAATGATATCCCTTATGATTGGAGGAGAGAAGATGGATAGAGGAATGACTCTTTTAGTTACCGGGGGAGCGGGGTTTATTGGGAGTAACTTTGTAAGATATATGTTGGAGCAATATCCAGACTATCAAATTATAAATTTAGATAAGCTGACTTATGCTGGTAATTTGGAAAACTTAAGAACAATAGATGATAATCCGAATTATAAATTTATCAAAGGAGATATTATTAATAGAGAGTTAGTTGAATATATTTTTGCTGAATACGAAGTTAATTATGTGATTAATTTTGCAGCCGAGTCACATGTTGACCGTAGTATTGAAGAACCTGATATATTCATTAAGACTAATATTATGGGTACGCAGGTGCTATTAGATATAGCTAAAAAGTATTGGTTAGATAAGTCTGAAATCCAAAACGAAAGATTACGTGCAACTAAATTTATACAGATCTCAACTGATGAAGTTTATGGTTCGTTAGGAGAGGAAGGTTACTTTACAGAAGATACACCTTTAGCTCCTAATAGTCCTTATTCTTCGAGTAAGACCGGAGCTGACTTAGTAGCTAGAGCTTATTATAAGACTTTTGGTTTACCAGTTAATATTACGAGGTGTTCTAACAATTATGGCCCATACCAATTTCCCGAAAAGCTAATTCCTTTCTTCTTAACTAATGCTTTATATGATAAGGAACTACCGCTTTATGGTGATGGCAAGAATGTGCGTGACTGGTTGCATGTAAAAGATCATTGTCGTGCTATAGATTTAGTCTTGCATGAAGCCCCAAGTGGGGAAATATATAATATTGGTGGTAATAACGAGATGACTAATCTAGAGATTACAGAAATAATCTTACAAGAATTAGATAAACCGACTTCTTTAATCAAATTTGTTGAAGATAGATTAGGACATGATAGAAGGTATGCGATAGATGCCAGTAAAATTAAGAAAGAGCTAGGCTGGGAGCCAGAATATACATTCAATGGAGGAATAGCAGAGACAATAGAGTGGTATTTGAATAATCAAGAGTGGTGGCAATCGCTTAAAAATAATTAATTTGTGATATGTGTCATAGTAATTTAATGCTAAATTAACTATAATTCGTTAAAAGAGCTAGTAAGGTGGTGTTATTAATGATAGAGAATAAAACAATTAAAGAGTATTTATCAGAATTAGGATCGAAGAACCCTACACCTGGCGGAGGAAGTACTGCAGCTTTAGTAGGTGTATTTAGTGCTACTTTAGGAGAAATGGTCTGTAATACTACATTGCGGAAGCGAGAGGATAAAGAAGTAGATGTATACTTAGAAGAATTAAAGAAACTACAAAATGAATTAAATAACCTAATTGAAGCGGATATGAATGCTTATCAAAAAGTAATAGCGGCTTATAAAGGAGGAAATAAAGAAGAGATTAATAAATCCTTAGTACATGCAACTAAGGTTCCTTTAGCGATCATGAATAAGTCAATAGAGGTGCTTAAAGTTTTAAATAACTTAGTGCAATTAATTAATTATACTGCTTTAGGAGAGATAGGTGTGGCTATTATGTTAGCTGAATCAGTATTAGAATCAGCCGGATTAATAGTTGAAATTAATCTGAGTAAATTTGTTAATGACCAATTTTATGAGAAAGGAAAAAAGCAAGTCAAAGAATATTTAATGCTAGGGAAGAGAATAAAGAAAAAAGCTATAGCCAAGTTATACCAATGTCAGCAAGAAGGGGAATGATAAGTTAAAATTATATTTTTTCATAAAGATGCCTTGACAAGGTAAAAAGAATATGCTAACATTATAGTGAGATTGATAAACAATATCAATTAAATATTTTTTATAGTTTCTTGATAATTATTATCAAGATAGGTGTGAAGGAGTTATTTTTTTACATACTAATGATAATGAATTTCATTACAATGTAGAGTTTTAAAAGGAGGAATTATATTGCTAAGTAGTAAGAAAAAGCTATTAATAGTGGTTTTGGCTATGCTGATTCTAACTGCTGGTTTTACGTTAACTAGTCATGCAGCTAATTCTTGGCATAATGTCGTTAATGACATTGAAGTCAAAATTAATGAAGGTTTGAGCCATTATTCTAATGGTGATGTTAAGGCCGCTAAGGAGAGTGTAACTGATGCTTACTTTGGGCCTTTCGAAGGAGAAGAGATGGAACAGGCAGTACAAAGGAATGTAGGTAGTCAGAATGCATTCAAAGTAGAGTATATGTTTACACAGATTAAGAAATTGATGGGGAAAGGTGCTCCTAAACAGGAAGTAGAACAGATGGCCACTATGCTTATTAAGGAATTAAAAGCATACGCCACGCAATTAGATAAAGTAGCACCTCGAGAAGAGACTAGTCCTTTTAGTCAATTTATTTATTCATTCATGATCATAGTTCGAGAAGGATTTGAAGCTATCTTAATTATAGGTGCTATAATTGCTTACTTAATTAAATCTGGTAATAAGGACAAAGTTAAGGCGGTATATGGTAGTACTGGATTAGCAGTTGTTGCTAGTATTATAACTGCTGTCTTATTACAGTTTGTCTTTAAGATTAGCGGTGTCGGTCAGGAGATATTAGAAGGAGTTACCATGTTATTGGCTATGGTAGTCTTATTCTCAGTTAGTTTCTGGTTAATCAGTAAAGTAGAGGCGAAAAAGTGGGAAGAGTATATTCAAGGTAAGGTGGAAGACTCCTTAACTACTGGTAACAGTTTTGCTTTATGGTCTGCTGTTTTCTTAGCAGTTTATAGAGAGGGAGCAGAAACAGTCCTTTTCTATCAAGCATTAATAGCAGATGCAAATAAAAGCAGTTATGGAATGATTGGACTAGGCTTTTTAGTAGGTTGCGTGGCTTTAGTAGCGATCTATCTAATCGTTAGGTATGGTAGTGTTAAGTTACCGTTAAAGCCATTCTTTATTGGGACAAGTACTCTATTATATTATTTAGCTTTCGTTTTTGCTGGACAAGGGGTTAGAGAATTACAAGAAGCAGGAGTTGTTGGATTAGGCAAAATTGAAGTGATACCAACTATTAGCTGGTTAGGAATCTATCCAACTTGGCAGACATTGAGTTTACAAGTAGTTTTGGTTTTAGCAGCAGTTATAGGTATAGGTTATCAGTTCTTAGGTGACAGTGGAGATGCACAAGTTAGTGCATAACTTAAAATTAAAATAAGAGTAAAAGGATTAAAAATTAGGAGGTATTTAAAAAATGAATTTAGGAAAGAAGAAAGTATTAATTACAACGATGATGATGGTAGTTTTATTGGCAGGGTTAGCAACAAATGCTTATGCATTTAAGGAGTATCCGATAGGAGAAGAAAAGATAATTAAACAGATGAAGATTGCAGCGGTATATTTTCAGTCAGTTCCAATGGAGCCGGAATCTAAAGCAGGAATAAGTGAGAATGATTCTGATATTCATATAGAAGCAGATATTCATGCTGTAATGAATAATCCTTATGGCTTTGGTTTTGGAGCATGGATTCCAAATTTAACTGTAGATTACAAGTTAGAAAACTTAGATACCGGTGAGGTAAAGGAAGGAAGCTTTATGCCGATGGTGGCTAGTGATGGGCCTCATTATGGAGCTAATGTAAAGATGATGGGAATTGGAAACTATAAGCTTACATATATTATCCATTCTCCAGCTAAGCAGGATTTCCTACAGCACGTAGATAACGAGACAGGCATTGATAAGCGATTTTGGAAGAAGCCTATTAAAGTTAGTTGGGACTTCACTTATACAGGTAATATATAAAGGATAATACTAACAATTAATCACTCTAGGTTAAAGGAAATATTTCCTTTAACCTAGAGATTTAGGCATTTAAGATTGGAGGGAAAGATATGTTAGAAATATTAGCTCTCACTTTAAAAGATGGATTAGAATTAGTTATTTTAAGTGGGATTTTATTTGGATTTATATATAAGACCAAACAGAAGCGGTTAAATCTATTTGGTTACTGGGCTTTAGTAATCGCTTTGCCGTTTAGTGCCTTGTTATCATATTCACTAATTAATCTTACTATTGAGAAAGAGATTGAAACGTTCTTTGCTTTTAGTGGTTTTATCTTAACTTTATTAATGATAGCTTGGGTTTGGTGGCAGAGTTTCAGTTATCAAAAAAGCTCTAATCAGCAGGAAGAGAAGTTAATTAGGAAGAGTTCAGTAGTATCTAAAATCTTAGTAGCAATCTTTGTTTTATATTTAGGAATTAAGTTTGAGACTAAATTAATCTTATTTCCAAAGCGAATTACAGTCAATACTATGTTAAGTACCGGTTTTAATACAGAGTTATTATTGAAATATTGTGGTGGCATTATAGGAATCATATTGGCAGTTAGTTTTGGCTTCGTATTAATTAAAGCCCATAAGAAAATGAATTTAAAACAGAGTAGAAACCTTGTTATTATACTTTATTTAGTTAGCTTAATCCGTCTTACTATTTTAGGACTATATGGTTTAATGTTAAAAGGGTTTATTTCTGCAACGCCGGAGTTCATTTCGGCTTTAGCGCCATTTTATAATAATGTTAATAGATTCTTCTATATATTCTTAGCAATTATTACAGTAGGGCTGATTATTATTGCATTTAAAAAAGAGGATAGACCTTCAAAAGGAGGTCTAAATCCAGCCCAATTAAGAAAGATTAAAGCACAGATTCGGAATAAGAACCGTTGGATTAGAACAAGTGTAGGAGTAATGGTCTTCTTTATAGCATTATTAGCACTAAACTATGTTTATGCAAATCGAACTGTACAACTAACTCCTGCGGTGGCGATCGAGCCAAAGAATGGAGAATTTACAATAGCCAAAGAAAAGCTAGCTGATGAGAAGTTGCATCGTTATTCATATCAGACTACCCAAGGGACAGTAATCGAATTCTTTTTAATTAAGAAGGCAGAAGATGCCTATGGGGTAGTCTATGATGCCTGTGAAATCTGCGGTGTTGCCGGTTACTATCAAAAAGATGATCAGGTCATCTGTAAAAATTGTGATGTAGTTATGAATAAGTTAACGATTGGTTTTCCAGGAGGGTGCAACCCGATTCCGTTAAAGTATACGACTACTAAAAAGAAGATTAAGATTAAAGTTAGTGATCTAATAGAACGAGAGAAGTTATTTGCTAATTAAAATATCACAACAGGAGGTGTTTAGATGTTCTTAAGAATAATTAGAAGGTCTTTGACTAGAGGCTTAAAGTCAAAACTATTAGCTATTGTTGCTATAGCCTTTGGAGCTTCATTGGCTACGGCAATGTTTAGTGTTTCTTTAGATATTGGAGATAAGATAAATAATGAATTAAAATCATATGGTTCAAATATTGTAGTAGAGCCAGAATCTGAATCTTTACCAGTAAAGGTTAACGGGGTTGATTTCAATCCAATTACACAGAATAAAGATTATATTCCAGAAAAGCATATTCCTAAGATCAAAATGATCTTTTGGCGACATAATATAGTAAACCTTGCACCTTACTTAGAGGCTAATGCTCAGTTGAGTGAAGACCAAAGAGTAGCAGTAGTAGGAACTTGGTTTGATCGCAAGATACGAATTCCTACAGGAGAGAAATTTAATTTTGGGGTTAAGCACCTTAAGTCTTGGTGGGAGATACAAGGTGATTGGATTAAGAATGGAGATAATAAAGCTTTAGCATTAGTAGGAAGGGAAGTAGCTGAAGCATCCAACTTAAAGCCTGGTGATGAACTTAATTTAGATTTTAATATTAATGGGCAGACAGTTAATAAGAAGGTAAAAGTAAAAGGTATAATTGATAGTGGAGGAAAAGAAGAAAGCAAGGTCTATCTACCGCTAAACCTTTTACAAGAGATAACTGGCTTAAAAGATAAGGTAGCAAAAGTTGAGGTGAGTGCCTTAACAACACCGGTCAATGATCTAGCTAGAAGAGCCCAGGAGAATCCCGATGCTTTAAGTGATGAAGAATTTGAGAAATGGTACTGTACTGCTTACGTCAGTTCAATTACTTACCAGATAGAAGAAGTAATTCCAGGTGTAGTAGCAAAAGAGGTAAGACAGATTGCACAATCTGAGGGAGTTATTTTAAATAAGATTAAATTATTAATGTTCTTAGTAACTTTAGCAGCTTTAATTAGTTCTGGATTAGGGATTTCAAGCATTATGACTACTAAAGTTTTAGAAAGAAGACAGGAGATTGGTTTATTAAAAGCAATCGGTTCTAGTAATTTAGGTGTGATCGCATTATTTGTAACAGAAATTAGTTTACTTGGTGTGCTAGGTGGTGTACTAGGTTACGGTTTAGGGATAGGTTTTGCTAGTTTAATTGGGCAACAAGTCTTTGGAACAGCAATTTCAGTTAAGTTATTAGTAATGCCGATTATTCTAGTTTTATCTATTATTGTAGCCTTATTAGGGAGTATTTCACCACTACGAATTGCTTTAAAACTAGAACCAGCAGAAGTATTACATGGTTAAAGAGGGGAGGGCGATTATGAAGAAGTTACAGATGTTTTTAAGAATGGTAGGGAAGGCATTTAAAGAACGAAAATCAAGAGTTGCAATTGCCTTCTTTGCTATTGTAGTAGGAGTAGGTATTATTGCTTCTCTGTTTAGTGTTTATTATGATATAAGCATTAAAATGAGTGAAGAGTTAAGGGTTTACGGAGCAAACTTAGTCTTGGCTCCTGATTTACAAGCAGCAAATAAAGAGATGAATATAGAACAGTTAGATAAGATAGTTAATAAGTTTGACAAAGATAAACTAGTAGGATATAGACCAAATCTATATGGGGTAGCGAAGGCTAAGGCTAAAGGGATTTTAGATGTTAAGAAGCCAGTAGTCTTAGTTGGTACTTGGTTTGATCAAGTGGACCAGGTTAATCCTTATTGGAAAGTAGAAGGAGAGTTATTAGCAAATAAATCAGTCGATGATGAAGTAGTAATAGGTAAAGAAGCAGCAAAGAAGTTAGGATATGATGTCGGTGATACGATTACCATTTCTGTTGAAGAGACCGGAAAAGAAGAAAAACTTATAATTAGTGGAATTATTACAACCGGTAATGAGGCAGATAGTCAAATTTTTGTTAATCTATCATTAGCACAAGAATTATTAGGTAAGCCGGACAAGATTAATATTGCTTATTTTAGTGTTTTAGGACAAAACTTAAGCTCTAAAGTAAAAAAGATTAACAAAACAGTAAATGGAATTGAATTAGAAACAATTAAAAAGATTGCTAGCTCAGAAGGTAAGGTTCTAAATAAGATTAAATCATTAATGTACTTAGTAGTTATGATTATACTTTTATCGACGCTATTATGTGTTTCGACAACTATGATGACTATAGTTACTGAGCGAAAAGAAGAGATCGGGCTTAAGAAAGCACTAGGTGCAGAGAATAGTAACATAATTACTGAGTTCTTAACTGAAGCTGCGATTTTAGGAGGTATTGGTGGTTTAGTCGGTTATGGATTAGGATTCTTAGGAGCACAAGCTATTGGACAGAGTGTATTTGACTCATACATATCATTTAGAATTATGATTGTGCCAGCGTCCTTCATTCTTGCAGTCTTAGTATCTTGTATTGCTTCTATTATCCCTGTAAGAATGGTAGTTGATATAGACCCAGCGGTTGTGTTAAAGGGAGAGTAAAGTACTAGTGGCTAAAAAAATAATTCTCGAGTATAATCAATTGATTATGTAAAACTCTTAAATAATGAGGAGGTAAAAGAAAATGGGATTAATCACATTAGAAAATGTTTCTAAAATATACGGTGAAGATGTTAAGGCGTTAGACAATATTAGTTTAGATATCAAAGAAGGAGAATGGGTTTCAATCATGGGACCTTCTGGATCAGGTAAAAGTACAATGCTAAATCTAATTGGATGTATGGACACTCCGAGTAAAGGTGTCGTCAAAATAGACGGAATAGATATTTCTGAATTAGATAAAAAAGAACTAACAAAGGTTCGAAGAGAGAAGATAGGTCTAGTCTTTCAGCAATTTCATTTAGTGCCTTACTTAACGGCGGTTGAAAATGTAATGGTAGCTCAATATTATCACAGCATGGCCGAGGAAGAAGAAGCAAGAAAGGCTTTAGAAAGAGTAGGCTTAGGGCATCGTGGTAATCATTTACCTAAAGAATTATCAGGAGGAGAACAGCAAAGGGTCTGTATTGCTAGAGCATTAATTAATTATCCTAAATTGATTTTAGCCGATGAGCCGACAGGAAACTTAGATAAAGAGAATGAAAATATAGTCCTAGATCTATTTAATGAACTACATGATCAAGGACATACGATTATGATGGTAACTCATGATCCTAAAGTTGGTCAACTAGCAGAACGACAGATTAATTTAGATCATGGTAAGTTAAAAGATACGCCACAAATAAGCAAAGAAAGAGGATTAGTAAGTTAAAATTATAGATATTTCATATTAGCTCTATGCCTATTGGGTATAGAGCTTCTTTATATCTAATATAATAGATTTATGCTTTTAGGAAGTTCCAGAATATAAGGTTAGGATTTGCTCCATAATATTATTATAATTGAAAGGTGACTTTAACTTAAAGGAGGTGTCAGAAAAATGAGTATAAATGAAAATATTAAATGTACAGTCAGCAACTGCACTTACTGGGATAATAAATACTGTACAGCTAGTGCCATAGAAGTTAATGTAGATGGTGGAGGGGCCCAAGCTTCTAATGAAGAAAAGACAAACTGTCATACTTTTGAATCTCGGTCTTGATAGATTCTTTAATCCCCTGCGTGCAGGGGATTTTTTACTTACTCCTTTTAAAGGAATATCTAGCTAGTTTAATGAGATAACCTTTATATTCAGAGCTAGGGAGAGGGTCAATTGTTTCAATAGCTTTTTGACTAAATTCTTGTGCTAAAGTTAGTGATGCGTCTAAGGCGCTTGAAGCATTTACTTGCGAAATTATATTTTGTACCTGTTGGTCACTAGGCTGGTCATTAAGAATTTCATTAAATTCTGCTTGCTTGGAGGTTGATAATGACTGGAAATAATGGATAAAAGGTAACGTAATAATTCCTCGCTGTAAATCATTCTGGGTAGTCTTACCTGTAGTTTCTGGTTTGTTTTTATAATCAAGAATATCATCTTGGATTTGAAAACTAATACCTAGATAATAACCATAAGTGGTCAATCTTTCTATTTTGTCCTCATCTAACCGACCAATTATAGCTCCAATTTTACAACTAGTAGCCAATAAGGAGCCAGTCTTTTTTTTAATGCAGAGCAAATATTCATCCTTACTTAAATTAGCTTTAAATCTATTTCGCTGTTGCTGCATTTCTCCTTCTACCATCTGTACAATTGTTCTAGCTAATATAGAAGTAATATTATTAGGTAGTCCATCCAAATAGCTCAAACTTTTAGCATACAAAAAATCACCAAATAAGATCGCTACATTTACGTCCCATTTTTGGTAAATAGTCGATTGGCCGCGGCGTAACTGAGCTTTATCAAGTATATCATCATGGACTAAGGTAGCCATATGAAGAATCTCTAAAGAAGCAGCGGCTTTAGTTAGCATTTCTTGACTCTCTCTATTCTCTAATTTACCAGATAATAAGGTTAATAATGGGCGTAGTAACTTACCTTTTTGGTGAGTAAAATAATCCTTAATTTCAGCTAAAAAAGGCTCCGAAGTTTCAAGGAGCTTTTGAAGATATTCATAAACACTTTTTAGTTCTGATTTTAGTTCTTTACTTAATTGCTTCATCATAATTACTTATTATCCTTTCTGATAGGGAATGATATAGGTATATTATTTAAATAAATTTTATAATTAGCTTTTTGAGCATAATTGATTGATGTTAGCCATTTAAAATGAAGCAGACTGGAATAAAGAAAAGCATGATTAAGGTTGTTTTCTGTTTGACCGTTAGGGAGTTTGGAAACAACCCATGCTTTTCTTTATGGAAGTCGTTGCGGAATTTGTAGGCGGTATCAATTAATTATGCTAAAATCGTGAATGTTTGAATAAGATGTACTATTACTATTTATCAGAATAGGGTTTTTTATTAAAAAAATAAAGCCTAAACAAAAGATTGTTAGGCTTTATTTAACAGTAATTAATTCTTCAGAAGTATGAGTTAATTTTTGTGGTTTATCTTCAGTTACCAAATATGTATTTTCAATACCGATAGCTCCTACATCAGGAACTAATAACTTAGGTTCTAAGGCAATAGCCATACCTGGTTCTAAATCAAAATTAAGGCCATCAGCTAAAAAAGGAAACTCGTTTAGTTCTAATCCAACTCCATGACCAACAAATCTTACTTTGTTATCGCCATAACCCATAAAGTATTCAGCAACTTCTAATTCTTCAGCTATTCTCTTGCCTTCTTCATAGATTTCCTTCCAGCTATGTTGAGGGATCAAATATTCACTGAGTCTATCTAGAAAATTCACCATCTTTTCATGAGTTTCTTGTAAGTAAGCACTAGGCTCTCCTAAGACTGCTAAGCGAGTCTGATCAACATGGTATCCTTGATAATTACTAACAAAATCGACAACTATCGGTTCGCCTTCAGTAATCTTTTTATGGGATGATCCAATCCCTATACTAGCATGTAGACCAGAACCACCACATAAAGCATCAGTTTTAATAGATATTTCTGCATTATCACCAACAACGCAGACTCCCATTGGGATTTCATTATTTAAGCCGCGCATTCTTACTAAGCCACTATGCCCTTGCTTACGAAGATGATTCTCAATAATAGCTGATAATTCCAATTCGCTCATTCCAGGTTGTAAATTCTCACTAATTACTTTAGGAATCGTACTTAAATGATTAGCAGCTCTCTTCATTAATTTAACTTCGTAATCTGACTTAATCATTCTTGATTGGCGAATTAAGGTTGTAATATTAACTAAATTATTGACTTCTAAAAGGCTTTGTAATTTAGTTGCTGTTTGATAAGGTAAGATATCTAGTTCTAAACCTAATTTCTTAGGAAAATTAATACCTTCTTTAGCTAAGACATCAGGAATTTCTCGTGAACTTTTAAATTCAACTACCTTCTCAATACCGGTTTCATTTTCAGCTCGTTCAATACCACGACGAACAAACAAAATAGGATCACCTGTCTGAGGAATAAAAAGATACTCTGCTTGAATAGTACCAGCAAAGTAATAAAGGTCAGCGTTCTGAATAATTACAGCTAGATCAATTCCCTTGTCAGTTAATTTTTCTTGTAAGCCTTCTTTCCTCTTGATTAACTCTTCTTTTGGAATTGTTTCCAATTTATCTCCTCCTTTTTTTGAGTCATAAGCATAATGAAATGTTTATGTGATATTAAATAGTATACCATAATTAGCAGAATATTAAAAATAATTATTAGTTATCTTTAAGTTTAACCCTATTATGATATAATAGGTAACAAAAGGAGGTTTTGGTATGCGGGATTATGCAGAATTAAGTGATAAGTTAGTGAATTGGATTAGAAAGCAAGTAAAAGATGCTGGTTGTAAAGGGGCAGTTGTTGGCTTAAGCGGTGGAATTGACTCAGCTGTAACAGCAGTTTTATGTAAGAAAGCGTTTCCTGATACTACTTTAGGTCTAATATTACCTTGTCATAGCAATTTAGAAGACGCAGTAGATGCTAAGCTAGTAGCAGAAAAGTTTGATATTGAATATAAAGTAGTAGATTTGGATGAAACTTTTGATGTTCTATTGTCAGAGCTTAGGGATACTCAAAATTCAAAAGGAAAGAATGAATTAGCAACTGCTAACATTAAGCCTAGATTAAGAATGACAGCTCTTTATTATTACTCAGCTTCTTTAAACCGATTGGTAGTAGGTACTGATAATCGTAGTGAATTAAAGATAGGTTACTTTACTAAACATGGTGATGGAGGAGTTGACATTGCTCCATTGGGCAACTTAGTTAAAACAGAAGTCAGAGAATTAGCAGCCTATTTAGGTATCCCAGAAAAGATAATTGAGCGTCCACCAACAGCAGGATTATGGGCTGATCAGACTGATGAAAAGGAATTAGGTATTACATATGAAGAGTTAGATCATTATATTTTAACCGGTGAAGCAGATTTAAAAGTAAAAGAAAAAATTGAAGAATTAGCTAAAAAAAATGCTCATAAATTAGGATATCCCCCAGTTCCAGAATTTTAATAAATTCACCATTTGAATAATACTACTCTTTAATCGGCAATAATATAACATAGCAGTGAATTAGATATCTATTATTTAGATTAATATCGGCTAAAAATTTAGCTTTCGTGCATAATCAATTGATTATGCACGAATCTTAGATGGCAATTATAATTGAAGTGATCAAAAATATAGGGGCTTACGACTTCTTATAAATATTAGATGTATTTAGCCGATAACATTCATTTATGATTAGGGAGTGTAATTATGTTAAGAGATGATAGAAATGAGCTAACTCAACCTTTAATAGATAATCAAGTACAAAAAGGTGATTCAGAACAAGGGGAAACTGATAGTTTAAGTGTTAATGAGTTAACTTTAGTAGGATTAGGTGCTATTATTGGTGCCGGTTTCTTTTTAGCTAGTAGTATATCGATTGTTAATGCTGGACCATCAGTGATTTTAGGGTTTTTACTTGGTGGCTTTCTTATGTGGCAGGTCTTTTCTGCTTTGGCAGAGATGTCAGTAGCTAATCCTACTAGTGGTTCGTTTCGTGTGTACGCTGAAGAAGCATTAGGACCTTATTTTGGCTATTTAAGCGGCTGGATGTATTGGACAGCAGGTGTGCTAGTTATGTCTAGTGAAGTAACAGCCTCAGCTATCTTTACTCAGTGGTGGTTGCCTAAGGTTCCCCTTTGGGTTTTTGCAATTGTTTATTCAGGGTTGATTGTTGCTGTTAATACGATGGGGGTTAAGAACTTTGGCAAGATAGAATCTTTCTTTTCTATAATTAAAATTATAGCTATAATCTTATTTGTAGTTTTAGGTTTATTAATTTTAGGGGGATTCTTTACTAAACCTAGCGGCAGCGGAATTCAGAATTACTATCAACATGGAGGTTTCTTTCCTAATGGTACTTTAGGTTTGTTTAGTTCGATGTTGATGATTTTACTTTCTTTTGGAGGAGTAGTAGTTACAGGAATGGCTGCTAGTGAGACTAGGGACCCAAGTGAAAGTATTCCTCGTGCTATTAGAAGGATAGTTTTAGGGCTTTTAGGCCTTTATGTGAGTGCTTTATTAGTTTTACTAGCATTAGTGCCTTGGAGTCAAATTAGTACAGAAGCTAGTCCGTTTACTATTGTATTTGAGCTAGTTAATTTTCCTTATGCAGGTTCGATTATGAATTTTGTAATCTTAACTGCTGCCTTATCGACTATGAATGCAGCAATGTATGCTGTGATTCGGGTTTTAGCTTCTTTAGCTGAAGCAGAAGAAGCTCCTTTATTTTTAAAGACTAGGAATGAAGACGGTGTTCCTATTTATGCTTTATTAGTAAGTAGTGCTGGATTAATAATAGCAATTATTATGTCTTTTTTGCTTCCAGATAAAGTATATGAGTATATAACTAGTGCTGCCGGTTTTATTATCTTCTTTAATTGGATTATAATCTTAGCTAGTCAGATTAAATACCGCCCTCTTTTAGAAGAAAACTTTTCTGATACTCTTAAGTTTAAAATGTGGGGGTATCCCTATTCAAGCTGGGGGACTATTATTTTAGTTGCTGCAATTTTGGTCTTTTCAAGCTTTAATCCTGACCAGTTAATAGGTTTAATCGGAGGTTTAATAATTATTTCTGTCTTATCTATCTTTTATTTTATAAGAAGTTACAATTAATTTATTAGTTAGATAAGATTTGTTGTCGTTGACAAGTGAATAGGAATAGATTATAATATTATTAAGAAGCATATAAAATTATAGAAAGGGTGGATTAAACCCTTTTTTTTGTTTTGGACTGATAATAATAATCATAATCATAAATGTGCTAAACGAGATGCTTGGGATGCAATGACTACGGATCGTTCTTATCGTCCTGCTTTATCATTAGAAGAAGCACTTAAAGAACTATGTAAGAATGCTGGGACTCAATTTGATTCAAAAATTATAACTCATTTAAAGCATTCTTCTTTTCAAGCTTTAACTCAGAAAGAGGTTTAAATTGGATTTTCTCCTTAGTTTTAAGTTCATAATTTAAACCAATAATGCGATCAAAATTAAATATATCTTCTTTGTTAGTAGAGTGATTAATCTTTAAGTATTCTAATTCGTTATCCTGATCCCTAAAGATTATAACTTTTTCTAAATTATTTCTAACTATCCTACCGCCACCTTCGATCGTAATTACTAATTCGTTTTTTGGTTTTTGTTGGACCTCAACTTCATTCAATTTATAACCTAATCCTAAGATTAATAACAAAACTGCAATAAAAATAATTAAATTAACTATATTCTTTTTCAATCGATCCACCTCCTAATGAATAATTCTAGGGATAAAGGTTATTTCCTCTTTTTGAAAGTTTAATTCCAAAATCTTGCTGTCAAATATTAAACCACTTTGCAGGAATTTGCTATCTTCATCTAGAAGATAAATTTAAAGCACAAGACAAAAAATTGAAGATTAATTATTTAGTTTTTAAAGGAAGTACATATCTTCTGGTTAAAAATAATTATAACGAATATCATGGGTTAAAGAATATAAAGGAGAGGGCTAGATTATTAAAAGGAAAATTTAATTTAAACTCAATTAAGGGAAAAGGAACAGAGATAAAAATAAAAATTCCTTATGAGGTGATAAGAGGTGTCAAAAGTTAAAATAATGTTAGTTGATGACCATGAGGTGGTGAGAGTAGGTTTAGCTGCCTTGTTAGAGCGAAAGGCTGAGTTTGAAATCGTTGCTCAAGCTAGTTCTGGGCAAGAAGCTGTCAAGAAGGCTGCTCAGCATGAACCTGATGTGATATTATTAGATATTAGAATGCCCTCAGGTAGTGGGATTGATGCTTGTCGTGAAATATGTGATAAACATCCTGATACTAAGGTTGTTATGTTGAGTTCATATACTGATGATGAAGTAATCGTTAAGTCAATCATGGCTGGTGCGTGTGGATATATATTAAAAGAGATTAATAGTCAAGAATTGATCAAAGCAGTAGAAGCAGTTAATAGAGGAGAATCACTTTTAGATCCTAAAATTACACAAAAAGTTTTGGAACATATGCGTAAATCTAATAATGAAGACGAGAAAGAAGATAAATTAACTGAGAGGGAAGAAGCAATTCTTGAATTCTTAGCTGAAGGTTTGACTAATCGAGAAATTGCTAAAAAGGTACATTTAGCAGAAAAGACGGTCAGGAATTATGTTAGTAAAATTTTGAAGAAGCTAGACTTAAATAATCGTGTGGAGGCCGCAACCTATATTACCAAGAAAAAGATGAGACAACAGAATAAATACTTAGAACTTTAAGCTAAATTACTAAGACAAATGGATTTCCATTTGTCTTTTCTTGTATTCAATCTAAATAGTAATCTTTGTTTTAGGAAATAATACATAAAAAGGAGTATTGATTATGCCAAAAGTAATCATGGTCTTTATTGATGGATTTGGTTTAGGGGAAAACTCATCAACAACTAATCCTTTGGTTACCGCAGAAACTCCAGGATTTAATTATATGTTAGGAGGAAATGATTTAATAGCTGACATAGGAAGGTGTGATTCTAAGCTTGCTTCACTTATTCCAACAGATGCTTCGCTAGGGGTAGAAGGCTTGCCTCAGAGTGCTACAGGACAGACTGCTATTTTAACTGGGGTTAATGCTTCTCAAAAGCTTGAAAGACACATTAGTGGTTTTCCTACGCCTACTTTAAAGGAAATTATTAAAGAGGAAAGTGTTTTTAAAAAGATAAGTAATTTAGGCCTTAAGCCGCACTTTATTAATACTTATACACGAGAATACTTCCAAAAACAAGTTGAATCTAAACGGTATGCAGCCACTACTTTAGCAGTAATGGCAGGGGGAATAGAATTTAATTATGTTGATAAAGAGTTGTTAGCCGGGAAATCGATTTATCATGATCTTAAACAAGAAGTTTTAATTGAGCGTGGTTTTAATCTTCCTTTAATTACTTCTCATGATTCAGCTATTAGATTGTATAATGTTATTGATAAATATGATTTTATTCTATTTGAATATTTCTTGTCTGATGTTGTGGGGCATAAGCAGGATTTAAAAGAAGCGATAAAGGTTGTTGAAGATTTAGATGAATTTATCTTTACTTTAATTAAGAGAATAAATTTAGAAGAAGTTTTATTAGTGATTACTAGTGACCATGGTAATATTGAAGATTTAAGTGTTAGAACTCATACTAAAAATTTAGTGCCTACTATTTTGGTCGGGGCTTATAAAGATCAAATTAAAGATAGAATTACAAGTCTGACTGATCTAACACCAGCAATAATTAGCTTATTTCAAAGTTGATGTAAAATAAATGTTAAAAATGCTAACATATACTTGACATACGTTAAAAAAGTTGCTAAACTATAGCTAACATATAATTAATATTAGGAGGCAATTAAAGTGACATTAAGAAAAGAAGAGATTCTCAAAGAAGCAGAGGAGAATGATGTTAAGTTCGTTAGACTACAATTTACTGATGTTTTAGGAATAACTAAGAACGTGGCAATTACAGTAGAGCAGTTAGAAGATGCATTAGATGGAGAGATTATGTTTGATGGTTCATCTATTGAAGGGTTTACTCGAATTCAAGAATCAGATATGTATTTAAAGCCTGATTATGACACCTTTACAATATTTCCATGGAGACCTACAGATGATGGTGCCGTAGCTCGATTAATTTGTGATGTATATGATGCTGATGGGAAGCCATTCTCTGGTGGACCTCGAAATATCTTAAAGAAGGTGATTGCTGAGGCTGAGGAATTAGGATATGAGATGTTTGCTGGTCCTGAACCGGAGTTTTTCTTATTTGAAACTGATGAAGATGGAGAACCTACTACTAAGACTAATGATAAAGGTGGATACTTTGACCTATCTCCAGTAGATTTAGGTCAGAATACTCGTCGTGATATTTCATTAGCATTAGATGAGATGGGTTTTGAAGTAGAAGCTTCTCACCATGAGGTAGCACCAGGACAGCATGAGATTGATTTTAAGTATGCTGACGCGTTAAAAACGGCAGATAATATAGCTACATTTAAGTTTGTAACTAAGGCAATTGCTAAAGAGCATGGCTTGCATGCTACTTTTATGCCAAAGCCGATCTTTGGTGAAAATGGCTCAGGAATGCATGTGAATCAATCATTATTTAAAGATGGTGAAAATGCATTTTATGATCCAGAAGATGAGCGGGGATTAAGTGAAATAGCCTATTATTACATTGGTGGTTTATTAAAGCATGCCAAAGCTATTGCAGCTATCACTAACCCAACAGTTAACTCTTATAAGCGATTAGTACCAGGTTATGAAGCTCCAGTTTATATCTCTTGGTCAGGTGCTAATAGAAGTGCGTTAGTGAGAATTCCTGCATCTAGAGGGGTAGGAACTAGAGTTGAGTTAAGAAATCCTGACCCAGCAGCTAATCCTTATTTAGCCATGGCTGTTATGTTGAAAGCAGGTTTAGACGGTATTAAGAATGAAATCGATCCAGGAGAAGAGGCCTTAAATAATATTTATGATATGACAGCAGCTGAAAGAAAAGAATCAGGAATTGAAAGTTTGCCTGGTGACCTAATGACAGCTATCCAGGAATTACAGAATAATGAACTTATTAAATCTGCTTTAGGAGAGCACACTTATAACCACTTTGTTAAGGCTAAGCAGATTGAATGGAATGTCTATAAGACACAAGTTCATCAGTGGGAATTAGATCAATATTTAGAAACATTCTAAATGAAAATAAGTTAAATAAATATTAATTTTTAAATTAATATAATCGAGGATTTAGCTTTATGCTGAATTCTCGATTTCTATTTTTATAGTAAACAATTTTTCTTGATATTAGCGTTTTCTATGCCTCCTGAAACACTAGAGTCACCATGCTTAAGGAGATTATAATTGACTATGAGTAGTAGTGTCTCATATAAATTATTAATCCTCTCTAGCAGGAAAATTGATAATTAATGCTGAAAAACATATTATATAGTTAAACAGTAATAATATACTAAATATATACTTAAAGTTACTTTTTTATGGTTCTATCAATTTGGTTGAGGAGGCATTAATAAAGATGTCAGTTAGAATTGGAATTCCTAAGACTCTATCCTATTATGTTTACTATCCGTTATGGGAAAAGTTCTTTACTGAGTTAGGAGCGGAAGTAGTAGTATCACAGAATACTTCACGACGAATAGTAGATGATGGGGTAAAGGAGACGGTGAATGATGCCTGTGTTCCTATTAAATTATTTCATGGTCATGTTTTAAATTTAAAAGATAAGGTTGACTATATATTTATTCCACGATTGGTTAGTGTTAATGGAGAGCAGATATATTGCCCTAAATTCTTAGGGTTACCGGATATGATCAAGAGTACGTTAAGGGGTTTACCAGAGGTTATTGCTCCTAAGATTGACCTTCGTAAAGGTAGGTTTGAGTTGTTAAAGATAGTCTATCAAGTTGGATCTATTTTAACTAAGAATCTTTTACAGATATATTCTGCTTTTAAAGAAGCAAAGAGTTATTTTGAAGATTTTAATAACTTATTAAAAGAAGGTTACACAGTAGAGGAATCACTAAAGTTATTAGAAGGTGAAGAAGTTAACGTTGATTTAGGGCAAGAAGAAAGCTCGTTGAAAGTGGCTGTTTTGGGATATCCGTATATAACTTATGATCCTTATATTTCTGTTAATATGATTCAGAAATTACGAGGACTAGGAGCTGAAGTTGTAACTACTGACATGCTTACTCATAGGCAGCTAGATAAGCAGAAGCCAAAACTAAAGAAAGATCTATTCTGGACTTTTAGTGGCGAAGTAGTTAAAGCTGGTTATCACTATTGTGAAACTGGTGAGATTGATGGTCTTATCCATGTCACTGCTTTTGGTTGTGGTCCAGATTTTATGGTAGATAAATTGTTAGAGTTAGCTGCTAAAGATAAAGAAGATATAGCTTTTATGACTTTGACTATCGATGAACATACTGGAGAGGCAGGCATTGTTACTAGGTTAGAAGCGTTCGTTGATATGTTAAATTTAAGGAGGAAGCACTAATGAAGGTAACCTTTCCGTATATGGGAACTTCTAATATTGTTTTTAAATCTATTATGGAAGAGTTGGGACATGAAGTAGTTGTTAAAAAGCCTAGCAAAAGAACTCTTAGTTTAGGGACTGAACATGCTCCAGAGTTTGCCTGTATTCCGTTTAAAATCTTATTAGGAACATACTTAGAGTCATTAGAAGAAGGAGCAGATTTAATCGTTACCTCTGGAGGGAGAGGGCCTTGCCGAGCTGGACATTATGCTCAATTACAAGAGAAGATTTTGCATAATTTAGGTTATGATTTTGAAATGGTAGTCTTTGAAGCATTGACAGATAGTTTTAAAGATTTCTTTAGTAACATAAGAAAAGTGGCTGGCTCAGAGCTATCTTGGTGGCAGATATTTAAACTTATAAAAAAAGAATGGTATAGATTGATGGTGCTAGATGATATAGAAAGGTTGACTCATAAGGTGCGGCCTCGGGAATTAAAAAAAGGCACTACTACTAATGTCTTTGCTGAAGCTCAAGAAATAGTGGCAGTTGCTAAAACAGAGGAAGAGATTAAAAAGGCTAAAGAGAAAAGTTTTGAGTTATTAAATGATGTACCACAGGACCCGAATTATGAACCACTAAAGATAGGTATTATCGGTGAGATTTATGTAGTCTTAGAACCATTTGCTAATTTAGAATTAGAGAAGACTTTAGGAGAGATGGGAGTAGAAGTTGATCGTTCAATCTATTTAACAGGTTGGACTAAAGATCATACTTTCTTTGTCCCTAAAAAGGATGGAGTAGAAGAAGCGGCAAAACCATACTTAGATCAGTTAGTAGGCGGGCATGGGCTAGATTCAGTAGGGAATACGGTGCTATATGCTCAAAATGGATTTGATGGAGTAATTCAATTGGCTCCTTTTACTTGTATTCCAGAAATTGTAGCTAAAAGTATCTTACCAGAGGTAAGTAAGGATTGGAATATCCCTTTTTTAACTATCTTTTTAGATGAAAAGACAGGAAAAGCTGGGGTGACAACTCGTCTAGAAGCATTTGTTGATTTAATAGCTAAAAAAAGAGATGAAGCGAGGGATAGGATTTCATGAATGGGTACTTAGGAATTGATGTTGGTTCAGTTAGTACTAATTTGGTTGTAATTAATTCTGAAGGGGAAGTATTAGAAAAGATATACCTTCGTACCAAAGGACAGCCGATCGATGTAGTACAGAGAGGGTTAAAAGAGTTAAAGCAGAGTCTGGCAGATGATATAGAAATTAAAGGTGTAGGTACTACTGGCAGTGGTCGTAATTTAACTAGTGTCGTGGTTGGTGCAGACACAGTAAAGAATGAAATTACGGCTCATGCGGTAGCTTCTTCACATATTGTGCCAGATGTAAGAACTGTTTTAGAAATTGGGGGACAAGATTCTAAAATTACAATTTTAAGGAATGGCATTGTCGTTGATTTTGCTATGAATACTGTCTGTGCAGCAGGAACCGGTTCATTTTTAGACCAGCAGGCTGCTAGATTAGGAATTCCGATAGAAGACTTTGGTAAGATGGCTCTTAAATCCAAGAATAAGGTGCGGATAGCAGGACGTTGTTCTGTCTTTGCTGAATCAGATATGATTCATAAACAGCAGATGGGTCATAATTTAGAGGATATTATTGCTGGTTTGTGCGAAGCATTAGTAAGGAATTACTTAAATAATGTTGGGCAAGGTAAAGATATATTAGCACCGGTTGTCTTCCAAGGAGGAGTAGCAGCTAATGAAGGGATTAAAGAAGCTTTCGCTGAGGCTTTAGAGACTGAAATCGTAGTCCCTGAACATCATGATGTAATGGGGGCGATTGGAGCAGCATTATTGGCTAAAGATAAGATAGTAAATGACGGAGAAGAGACCAGTTTTAAAGGGTGGAATGTAACAGAGATAGAATATACACCTTCTAGTTTCGAGTGCGAAGGCTGTGCTAACTTATGTGAGGTAATAGAGATTCGGATGGATGGTGAAATAGTTTCCCGTTGGGGGCATAGATGTAATAAATGGGATTTGGCTCAATAACATTTTGGTGATATTTGATTAATCTCCTAGTTAATTGTTAATAATAAGTTTGAAGTGAATTATTAACTAGGAGGAAGAAGTATGAAGGTGACCTTTCCCCAGATGGGGAGTTTAAATATTCCATTAGAAACTTTGCTACAGGGATTAAATATAGAGATAGTTTCACCGCCACCTTTGACTAAAAGAACTTTAAACCTGGGGGTTAAATATTCTCCAGAGTCAGCCTGTCTTCCGTTTAAATTAGTTTTAGGTAACTTTATTGAGGCATTAGAACTAGGAGCTGAAGCGATAATTATGGCTGGAGGGAACGGCCCTTGTCGTTTTGGCCATTTTGGAGAATTAGCTAATGATATTTTAACTGATCTTGGTTATGAATTTGAGTTGTATATTCTAGAACCACCAGTTAAATCAATTGTAGATATCTTTGTTAAATTATCGCCTAATTTCAACTGGGTACAGGTTATTAAATCTTTAAGGTTTGCTTGGAAGAAACTAATCTTAATTGAAGAGATTAAAAAGTATAGATTAAAGCACGGTGTCTTTCTTTCTAAAAACCAGATTAACAAGTTAGAGGATGAGTATCTACAATTAATTAGAGAAGCAAAAAATAAGGAAGAGTTAGCAAGTATAGACCATAATTATAAGAAAGAAATAGATGAATTTACTGATGGGCAACAAACTTCACTTTTAAAGGTTGGCTTAGTAGGGGATATCTATACAGTTTCTGAGCCTTTTGCTAATCTAAATGTATCTAAGCGACTTAATGAGTTAGGAGTGGCAATAGACCGAGCTGTATTCGTAAGTAAATGGGTCAAGGATAATTTGATCTGTGGTGCATTAAATATTTCTAGTAATCGTAAGGTAATTAAAGCAGCTAAAAGATATTTGCAAGAAGGAGTTGGAGGCTTGGGTCTAGAAACTGTAGGGGAGACAGTTCTTTATGGGGAACAAGGGTATGATGGAGTAATTCAACTAGCGCCTTTTGGTTGTATGCCAGAGATAGTTGCAAAAAGTTTGTTAACTGAGGTTGAACGTGATTTTGGGCTCCCAGTTTTAACTTTAACTTTAGATGAACATGCTAGTGCTACTGGGGTTCAAACCCGTCTAGAAGCTTTCGTTGATCTTTTAACACAAAAGAAAAATTTGAATAAGAAAACATTCCTGAATTAAGGGATGTTTTTATCTATTTAAGGTTATAAGAGGAGGAGACGATAAAATTGCAGATTAATCTAGTATTCTTTGTTCTATTAATTCTTGGGTTACTATCAAAAAATAATTCATTAATTATTTCCTCGCTACTTCTTTTTGGTATCCGGATATTTAAATTAGATGACTTACTACCTGTGATTGACCAGTATAGTGTTAAGGTAGGTATTATTTTAATTATGTTAGGTGTTTTGACGCCAGTGGCTACTGGAGATGTGGATTTATTACAGATTGTAGATACTATTAAGAGTCCGATCGGTTTAATTTCGGTTATAATGGGGGTTTTAGTAACACAATTTACTAGAGAAGGTTTAAGCTTAATGGACACAGCCCCAGAAGTGATTCCTAATTTAGTAGCTGGGATTATTGTGGGGATTGCTTTTTTTAGAGGTGTACCAAGTGGTCCTTTGATTGCTAGTGGAATTACAGCTTTTTTAATTAAAATATTTAGGAGCTTAGGTTAGGTGAAAAATTTCTTGCAAAAAGATACTGGAAGATGTATAATATAGTGATGTTGAGAGATAAGTGGAGGTCGATATCTTGCAATCAGTATTAGTAGAAGTAGAAAGTATTCAGATTGATGATGTAGGAAATAAAGAAGAGATTGCCTTTAGTACAAGTGGTCAGCTTTATAAAAAGAAATTAGGCTATTACTTACGGTACATAGAAAAATTAAGTGAAGAAGATGAAACTACTACTACTCTTAAGATTCAGGATATGGTAGTGACTTTAATTCGTGATGGTGGAGTGAGAATGAAACAAGAATTCGAGGCTGGAGAGAAAAGTTCTTTTAATTATAGTACTCCTTATGGAGATTTAAGCTTTGAATTAATAGTGAATAAAGTTGAAACAGAGGTTACCCCTAATAATGGGAATATTAAATTAGAGTATGATTTGCGAGATCAAGGGGAATTAATTAATAGAAATCAATTAACTATTAAGTACAAGGAGGATACTAATGGCTAATTTAGTTACTCAGGCTAAAGGGAAACTAGCTACAACTATTGAAAATGCTATTGATGATGCTATAGCAATGGAGGAATTAGATTTAGAAACAGTTCCTGAAATCATGTTAGAAGTTCCTCGCGAAGAAGAACATGGTGATTATGCTACGAATGTTGCTATGGTTTTGGCTGGACAAGCAAAGATGGCGCCGCGAGATATTGCACAGATTATAGTCAATAATTTAAAAGAAGCAGATTTGATTGATAAAGTTGAGGTGGCAGGCCCAGGCTTCATTAACTTTCATTTAAATAATAATTGGCTTTATCAGACTATTGAGCTGGCTTTGAATGAAGGTGAGGATTACGGAAAGAGTGATTTTGGGCAAGGTAAAAAAGTGCAGATAGAGTTTGTGAGTGCCAATCCAACCGGACCTTTACATGTAGGGCATAGTCGTGGAGCAATAGTAGGTGATGTATTAGGGAATATTATGTTAGAGGTAGGTTTTGATATTACTAAAGAGTATTACATAAATGATGCCGGCAACCAGATGGACTTATTAGGGAAGTCTGTTGCTTTACGTTACCAGCAATTAAATGGTGAGGAAGTTGAACTTCCAGAGAATGCTTATCATGGAGAGTATATCAAGAGGATTGCTAATGATATATTTGAAGAATATGGAGAAGATTATTTAGAAAGTGCTAAGCAGGGGGATTATGAGTTCTTTAGAGAATATGCTTATGAGGAATTATTAGCCAATATTAAACGAGACTTAGCTGAATTTGGAATCGAGTTTGATAATTGGTTTAGTGAAAGAAAATTGCATACAGAAGATAAGATAGAAGATGTAGTTAAAGAATTAAAGACTAATGATTATATCTATGAGCAAGAAGGAGCCTTGTGGTTTAAATCCACAGACTTTGGGGATGATAAAGACAGAGTTGTGATTAAAGCCGATGGGACGCCTACTTATTTAGCGGCTGATATTGCTTACCATAATAATAAGTATCAACGTGGTTTTGAAGAAGTTATAAATATTTGGGGAGCGGATCACCATGGCTATATAGCGCGAATGAAGGCGGTTGTAGAAGCATTAGGATATGATCGAGAGATGCTAAGAGTAATTATAGTGCAGATGGTGACATTATTAAGAGAGGGTCAACAGATTTCTATGTCAAAAAGAGCCGGCAATTTTGTTACTTTAAAGGATGTAGTAGAAGAAGTTGGTCGCGATGCAGCGAGATATTTCTATATTATGCGGAGTACAGACAGTCATTTAGATTTTGATTTGGAGTTGGCTAAAGAAGAATCAACAGAAAATCCGGTTTACTATATCCAATATGCTTATGCAAGGATCTGTAGTATTCTTGAACAATTAGAGACGAAGGAGATTGATGTTGATGATGTAGAAGAAGTTAATTTAGAAAAGTTAGCTACTGATGTAGAGTTAGATTTAATTCAAGAACTAGCTAAATATCCTGATGAATTAGAGAAGAGTGCAGAAAGTAGAGCTCCACATCATATGGCAAGGTATGCACACGAGTTGGCTGCAAAGTTTCATAGTTTTTATAATAAGTGCCGAGTATTAATTGATGACATAGAATTAATGCAGGCAAGGATAAAGTTAGTTTTGGCAACACAACAGGTTCTTTCTAATTTATTAAGAATTCTAGGAATTTCAGCACCAGAGAATATGTAAGGAGGTTCTTAACGTTGCGTGTAGTATTACTATCAGGATTGTCAGGGTTTATTTTAGGAAGTATATTTTCTATGTTAAATTTACCTATTCCTGCTCCTCCAAATCTAGCTGGTATTATGGGGGTTGTTGGCATTTATCTAGGCTATTTAGCATTTAATACTTTCTTTTAAATGAGTCATGCATCGACTAGGATTGTTAATAGGGGAATTGATCCCTAAATCTCCTAGTCTTTTCTCTTGGATTAAAATTTATAATTAAGACAAAATTATAGAGGAATAAAGCAATTAATATAGAAAATAGTACAGAGGGAGTGTTATTATGACAAAGTATATCTTCGTAACTGGAGGAGTTGTTTCTTCTTTAGGGAAGGGAATAACTGCTGCTTCATTAGGGCGATTACTTAAAGCTAGAGGACTAGAAATAAGTATACAAAAATTTGATCCTTATATAAATGTTGATCCAGGAACTATGAGTCCTTATCAACATGGTGAAGTATTTGTTACTGATGATGGGGCAGAGACGGATTTGGATTTAGGGCATTATGAAAGGTTTATTGATATTAATTTGACTAAGAATTGTAATGTAACTACAGGGCAGATTTATCAGTCAGTAATTACTAAAGAAAGACGAGGCGATTATTTAGGTGGTACAGTACAGGTAATACCACATATCACTAATGAAATTAAAGAAAGAGTTACTAGAGTAGGTAAAGAGAGTAATGCTGATGTAGTAATTACAGAGATCGGTGGAACCGTTGGCGATATTGAAGGGCTACCATTTATTGAAGCAATTAGGCAATTTAAAAGCGATTTAGGTGCTGAGAATGTAATGTATATCCATTGTACTTTGATACCTTACTTAGCAGCTGCTGGTGAATTAAAGACTAAGCCGACACAGCATAGTGTCAAAGAACTAAGAAGCATAGGTATTCAGCCGGATATAATTGTCTGTAGAGCTGACCGAGAGTTAACTGAATCTGTTAAGGATAAGATAGCCCTTTTCTGTGATATAGAAAAAGAGGCTGTCATTCAAGCGGTTGATGCTGAATGTATCTATGATGTGCCATTAATTGTAGAAGACCAAGGCTTAGCTAATATTACTATTGATAAGCTAAATTTAGAGGCAGAGAAGCCAGACTTGAAAGAGTGGCAACAAATAGTAGAAAAGATGAAGAACTTAAGTAAAGAAACGACGATTGCTATTGTAGGAAAATATATTGAATTACAGGATGCATATATTAGTATTGTAGAATCTTTAAAGCATGCTGGAATAGCTAGTGATACAGAAATTAATATTGAATGGGTCTATGCTGAAGACTTAGAAGAAAAAGGTGTTGCTGATTACTTAGAAGATGTTGATGGGATTTTAGTTCCTGGAGGTTTTGGGGACCGAGGAATTGAAGGTAAGATTAATGCTATTCGTTATGCTCGTACTAATGAGATTCCTTTCTTAGGTATCTGTTTGGGGATGCAGTGTGCTGTAGTTGAATTTGCAAGAAATGTTTGTGGATTCCAGGAGGCTAATAGTTCTGAATTTAATGATATTACTCCTGACCCTGTTATTGATATTCTACCAGAACAGAAGGATATTGAAGATAAAGGTGGTACCATGCGTTTAGGTACTTATCCATGTAAAGTAAAAGAAGGAACTTTAACAGATAAGGCTTATAATAATGAAATTATTTATGAGCGCCACAGACATCGTTATGAATTTAACAATCAGTATCGTAAATTATTCGAACAAGCAGGAATGGTATTTAGTGGAGTTTCCCCAGACGATAAATTAGTGGAAATTGTAGAGTTGACGGATCATCCTTGGTTCGTAGCAAGTCAATTCCATCCTGAGTTTAAATCTAGACCGAATCGTCCACATCCTTTATTTAAGGACTTTGTGAAGGCTGCTCTAAATTACTAATTAGAGGTGAAAAAAATGTCTAGAAAGATGATAGCTATAGTATTGGTCCAGGTCTTAATATTGATAGGGGGAATAGTTTGGTATTTGAATCGAACTACTAGTGAATACCAAGCTACTAACAGAACAGGCAAGCAGATATATGAAGATGCCTGTATATCTTGTCATCCAATAGAAGAATTTGATGGTCGAAGTATATCGGTTGAGTATACAAAGAGGTTAGTTAGAGACGGTAAAGGTGTTATGCCTAAATATTCTAACATTAAAGAACCGGAGTTAACTAAGTTAGGCGAATATGTTAATCAATTATAGTAAAAAATAGTACCTCTCCATGTATAATTTGGTTATTTATGGTAACGATATTAATATAACCAAATTAAATGGAGGGGTATTATTATGCGTTTAACAACTAGATATTTAACTTTATTTTTAATCTTAATATTTGCTTCGCAGTTTGTAATGGCAGGACAGAGTGGGGAATTGATTAAGGGGAAGATAGTAGCAGTTAATGTTCAACAAGGAGTTTTTTTGGTAAAGAGTGGAAATAACCTTAAAGAATATCGAGTGAATATAGACACTCGAATATTACGTAATGGAGCATCTGTCTCGTTATCATCTTTACGACCAGTTACTGTTCAAGATTTTCAACCGGCTTTAATTAGGTTAAATGAAAAAGGAGAAGTAATGGAAGTTAGAGTAGAATATGATGTCTTGCCGATACAAGTTAAGGATGTTAATTATGCTCAGTCACGAATAAAGTTACTGCTATTAAACTCGAATACATTATTAGAATTTAATTATAATTCTAAGATGAATTTAGTTCGAAATAGTCAACAAGTTATGCTTAAAAGTTTAAAAGTTGGGGACCAAGGCTTAGTAGTTTTAGGCTTGAATAATCAGATCGAAAAGGTTCAGGTTAGACATTATGAATACTAGATAATATTTCTAATACCCTAAAGGAATTTTTCGCTAGATAGAGAATAATATTAGGTAAAGGGGGTTAAGATAGATGATAATTGATCTTAAAGCAACTCTAGCTCTTAGGTGTCCAATTTGTGGTGAATTAGAAAGACATTCTTTTACTATATTTGATTTTTCTGGCCGTCAAAATTTAGAGATTAAATGTAAGTGTGGGTTTAATAAGTTAGTTATTGGAACTAATAACTATAAACAGTACTGGTTTCAGTTTCCTTGCATTATTTGTGAGGTAGAACATATAATTTTCTATGATAATCAAGAATTATGGTCTTCGCAGATAAAGGAGATTGCTTGTTTAGAGAATGAGGTTGAGTTAGGTTATTTAGGTTCGGAAGAAAAAGTAGAAGGATTAATTGAGGAAGAAGAGGAATATTTTGAATTTATGTTTGATGAGGTAGGTTTTGAAAACTACTTCAGTAGCCCTGAAATTATGTTATCAGCTTTAAATTTACTTCATGATATTGCAGAAACTGGTGGTCTTTCTTGTCAATGTGGAAATGATGATATTGATATCGATATGTTCCCAGGAAAAATCGAACTACTTTGTAACCATTGTGATGGATTAACTACAGTTAGTGCTGAAACAGAAGAAGATCTGACTTTCTTAAAAAACATTAAAAAAATTGAAATGCTTGAAGGAGTAGTGAGTGCTTTAGAGAAAAGAAATTAAATGTGTACATAATTAACATATATGAGTAACTTACATAGGGGGTTTTAATATGTCATTAGTGCCAATGAGTGATATTCTAGAAAAAGCAAATAAGGGAGGATATGCTGTTGGTGGCTTTAATATGAATAATCTAGAAGCTTTACAAGCAATTATTGAAGCTGCTGAAGAAGAAAATTCACCGGTGATTGTCCAGGCCAGCGAAGGCGCAATTCGTTATATTGATATGGAGTATGCAGTAGCTATGGCTAAAGCAGCTGGTGAGAAAGCTTCTGTTCCTGTAGCATTACACTTAGATCATGGTAGTAATTTTGAAAAGACTATTCAGTGTATTAGAAATGGTTTCTCTTCTGTAATGATTGATGGTTCTAAATTACCTTTTGAAGAGAATATTGATGTAACTAATAAGGTTATTGAAGCTGCTCATGCAGTAGGGGTTAGTGTCGAAGCAGAATTAGGAAAGATAGGTGGCACTGAGGATGACCATACAGTTGAAGATAAAGCTGCTACTATGACTGATCCTGATGAAGCAGTAGAATTCATAGAAAAGACAGATGTTGATGCTTTAGCAATTGCCATTGGAACGGCGCATGGAGTTTATAAAGGGGATCCAGAATTAGATTTTGATAGACTTAAGACTATTAATGAGAAAGTAGATATTCCGTTAGTTTTACATGGTGCTTCTGGAGTTCCAAATGACGACATTGCCAAAGCGATTGAGTTAGGAATTAATAAGATTAATGTTAATACAGCTTTTCAGCAAGCATTTACTGCTAAAATGAGAGAAGTTTTAGAAGATCCTGATGTTTATGACCCACGCAAGATTTGTGGTCCTGCAAGAGATGCAATGAAGGAGAAAGTAATCGAAAAGATTAGATTATTTGGTAGTAATGATAAAGCATAATATTAACTGTAACTGAGTAACCAGTAAAAATAACATGATTTTATTGAAAAGGTGCAGAATCTTATTCTGCTCCTTTTTCTATGTATTATGCAAGAATCTTAATTATGAAAGAAGAAAAATTAGCTATTATCGTTTGAAGTTGACTTTAAAAAGTAGTTAGTGATATAATAAACATGTTGTTAATTATTAGAGGGAGCCTGTTAGGAGGAGAATAGTTTTGACACAAGCTTGGATTATATTTATTATTTCTGCATTAGCGATTATAATAGCGGGAACAAAACTTTCTAAATATGGAGATGTAATAGCAATTGAGACCGGATTAGGTCAGGCTTTAGTTGGTAGCATATTAGTAGCAGGAGCTACCTCGCTACCAGAGGTGGTAACTAGTGCTACGGCTTCATTAATTAATGCTCCAGATATTGCGATCGGTAATGTTTATGGTAGTAATACTTTTAATATCATGATTTTGGCAGTGGCTGATTCATTAAAAGGGACTAGTCCTTTTCTTCTCAATGTTCAGTCTAAGCATATTCTATCGGCTTTATTAGGAATTCTATTATCTGCTATTGGTGCAATGGCTATTTTATCCGGTAACCTTTTAGGTAGTAGTGTTGAAGTTTTTGGGATTGGCATAGGAGCCTTAGCTATTGTAGTTACATATATTATAGGAGCTCGCTTGATCTTTCGTTATGAACGTAAGAATCCTGAATTAGAAGATGAAGAGGAAGCGGTTGTCGGAGATATGTCTTTAAAAGAAGCAGCGATGAAGTTTGCTATAGTAGCAGTAGTTATTATTGTGGCTGGAATTAAGTTGAGTCAGTCAGCGGATCAGATTGCTACTGCAACTGGAATGGAACAGACATTTATTGGTAGTACTTTAGTAGCGGCAGCTACTTCTCTACCTGAGATGGTAGCTTCTATTGGTGCCCTTAGAATTAATGCCTATGACATTGCAGTTGGGAATGTATTAGGAAGTAATATCTTTAATATGACAATTATCTTTGTGGCTGATATATTCTATCAACAAGGGTCGGTTTTAGCCAATGCTTCTTTAAATCATACGGTTACTGCCTTACTTGGTTTAATTCTAAGTTCTATTGTAGTTATCGGTCTCTTCTATCGTTCTAAGAAGACATTCTTTAATATTGGTTGGGACTCTTTTGCTAATATATTTGTTTATCTAGTAGGAGCATACTTATTATTTAATCTCGGAGTTAATTTTTAAGAGTTAGAATTTCAAGGGAGGCAGTTTGGTTGATGAATATTACTGAGTTAGAATCAAAGACGATTACGGAATTACATGAAGTGGCTAAAGATTTAGGAATTAATGGTTATACCCGTTTAAAGAAGAAGGAGTTAATCTTTGAAATTTTGAAGGTAGAAACAGAGAATGGAGGATTGATCTTTGCGGAAGGGGTTTTAGAGATTCTTCCTGATGGTTATGGTTTTTTGAGACCATCTAAGTATGTACCTAGTACAGATGATATCTATATTTCAGCTTCTCAAATTAGAAGATTTGATCTAAGGACTGGTGATGTAGTCTCTGGACAGGTACGAAGACCTAAAGAGAATGAACGTTATTTTGCATTATTAAGAATTGAGGCAGTTAATTATTCGGATCCAGAACTTGCTAAAGAAAGAGTTCACTTTGAAGATTTAACTCCTTTATATCCAGAAGAAAGAATTGCTTTAGAGAGCACCCCTAGTGATGTTTCGACACGTTTGATCGATGTAATAGCTCCTATAGGTAAAGGACAGCGTGGTTTAATTGTTGCTCCTCCGAAAGCAGGAAAGACGGTCTTGTTAAAGAAAGTAGCTAATAGTATTGTTAAGCAGTGTCCTGATGCAAAATTAATGATCTTGCTGATTGATGAGAGACCAGAAGAAGTTACTGACATGAAAAGGTCAGTTGATGCAGAGGTGATTAGTTCTACTTTTGATGAACCACCACAGAATCATATTAAAGTTTCAGAATTGGTCTTAAAGAAAGCAAAGAGGTTAGTAGAGCAGAAACGGGATGTAATCATTCTTTTAGATAGTATTACCCGTTTAGCTAGGGCTTATAATGTTAATGTTCCTTCTAGTGGTAGGACATTATCTGGTGGTCTAGACCCAACGGCTCTTCATAAACCAAAACGTTTCTTTGGAGCCGCAAGAAATATTGAAGAAGGAGGTAGCTTGACTATTTTAGCTACTTCGTTAATCGAAACTGGGAGTAGAATGGATGATGTAATCTACGAAGAGTTTAAAGGGACTGGGAATATGGAACTTCATTTAGATAGAAATTTAGCCGAAAAGCGTTTATTCCCTGCTATTGATGTTAAACGGTCTAGCACTAGAAAAGAAGAATTGCTATTAGAAGAAGCTGAATTAGAAACGATGTGGACTTTACGAAAAGAGATTAATGACCTATCTAAATCACAGATTATTACTTCTTTTATTAAACATATTAAGAATACTAAATCTAATAAGCAGATGTTAGAATCATTACGAAAGGCATTTGTAGAATAAATGGTTGAAATCGATTAATAACTATGTTATAATATAACAGTTGAAACTAGGTGTAATTAAGAAAGAGGTGACTTAAGATGAAAAAGGGAATACATCCAGAATATAATGAAGCAACGATCTTATGCGCTTGCGGAGAAGAATTCAAAACTAAGACAACAAAGGGCAACCTACGTGTAGAAGTTTGTTCTAATTGTCATCCATTCTATACAGGTAAGCAGAAGAAAGCCGCTAAGGGTGGACGAGTTGAAAGATTCAAGAAAAAATATGGTATTGAATAATCTTAAACGCAGGGCAATTTTGCTCTGCTGTTTTCTTTATTACTCTATTTTCTCTAAAGAAAAGAGGTGTGAGAATGTCAGATAAAGAGCATTGTAATCATAATCACCAATACGGCGGTCAAGCTGTAATCGAAGGTGTAATGATGCGTGGTGAAAAAGACTTAGCTATCGCTGTTAGAAAAGGCGAAGGCGATATTGTATTACGTAAAGAGAAGGTTAATTCTGTTACTGATAGATTTTCTATCTTAGGAAAGCCTTTTGTACGTGGTGTTGTTGCTCTTTTTGAATCTTTAATTATGGGTATGCAAGCATTAACTTTCTCTGCTAATCAAGTTGCGGAAGAGGAAGAAGAGGAATTAACTACTTTTGAAATGGTTACAACGATTGTAGTAGCTCTAGGTTTAGCAATTTTGTTATTCGTTATTTTACCAGCAACAGCTATTAAATTCATTCAACAATATATCGAATCTAACTTAGTATTAAATTTTATTGAAGGAATGATTAAGATATCGGTCTTCTTATTATATATCATAGGGATCTCACAATTGAAAGATATTAAACGAGTCTTTCAATACCATGGTGCTGAGCATAAAGTTATCTTTAATTATGAATCCGACCTACCTTTGAGTATTGAAAATGCTAAACAACATAGCCCGCTACATCCAAGGTGTGGAACTAATTTTTTATTAATTGTAATGGTAGTTAGTGTCTTAATCTTTTCATTCTTTGGTAGACCAGCATTTTTAAATCGAATCTTAATTCATATTGCCCTACTACCAATAGTAGCTGGAGTTTCATATGAAATTATTAAACAAGCAGGAAAGAAAGATGCTAATCCAATTATAAAACTAGTTGCAACCCCTGGACTTTGGTTACAGAAGTTAACTACAAGAGAACCAGATGACGAGCAGATAGAAGTAGCAATTAAGGCTTTAGAAGGGGTTTTAGAACAAGAAGACTAATTCTATCAAAGACTTATGAAAGTCGCCTATTAAAGGGCGGCTTTTTTAATAATGCAGAATAATTGAATTACTGTAAAAAAGATGATAGAATATATAGATAGTATGTGGTTGTACCATGTGGTATAAATAGCAAAATCAAAATGTGATGGAGGTTAATTATATGTTTGATTTAAAAGAAGCACTGGATGAAGTAGAAGTTAGATATGAAAAAGTAGGAAAAATGTTAAGTGATCCAGAAGTGATTAATGATCAAGATAAATTCCAGAAATTAGCTAAGGAGCATGCTGAACTGAAAGAGATAGTAGCTAAATATCGTGAATATAAGAAAGCATTAACAGGAATTGAAGAAGCAGAAGAATTATTAGAGATAAGTGATGATGAAGATACAATAGAATTAGCTAATATGGAGCTTGAAGAGTTAGAGCCTAAAAGGGAAAGGCTAGAAGAGAAGTTACCATTGATGCTAGTACCAAAGGACCCTAACGACGAAAAGAACGTAATTGTAGAGATTAGAGCTGGCGCTGGGGGAGACGAAGCAGCATTATTTGCAGGCGATCTATATAGAATGTATTCTCGTTATGCTGAAAATAATGGTTGGAAAGTAGAAACTATGAGTTCTAGTGCTGCTGGAGTAGGTGGATTGAAAGAGATTATCTTTAGTGTAGAAGGGGAAGGTGCATATAGTAGGCTTAAGTATGAAAGTGGAGTCCATCGAGTGCAGAGAGTACCATCTACTGAATCTAGTGGACGAATTCATACATCAACAGCTACTGTAGCCGTACTACCTGAAGCAGAGGACGTTGAAATAGAGATTAATCAGAATGATTTAACTATTGATACTTATCGTTCTAGTGGGCCTGGAGGGCAGAGTGTAAATACTACTGATTCAGCTGTTAGAATTACTCATGAACCAACAGGAATTGTAGTTTCTTGCCAAGATGAAAAGTCACAACATAAGAACAAGAGAAAAGCAATGCGGATTTTGAGATCTAGAGTTAAAGAGAAGATTGAAGCTGAGCAACAAGCTGAAGTTGATGAAGCACGAAAGACACAGATTGGTACTGGAGGTCGTAGTGAGCGAATTAGAACCTATAACTTCCCGCAAGGAAGAGTTACTGATCATAGAATTAATTTAACTATGCATCAATTAGATAGTATTCTTGATGGAGATATTGATGAAGTAATTGAAGAGTTAATAACAGCTGATCAAGCAGAAAAATTAAAGAAGATGCATTCCTAAGGAAGTGGGTGGAGTAGTTCGATGGAGAAGCTTGATATTAAAGAAATATTAAATAGAACTACGGAACATTTTAAAAAGTATGATATTGCTACTCCTAGATTAGATGCAGAGGTGCTTTTAGCTGATCTTATAGGTGTTGAGAGAATTCAGTTATATGTACAATTTAATAGACCTTTAACGAAAGAAGAAATAGATGAGTACAGAGAAAGAGTAATTAAACGTTCTAAAAGAGTACCGGTAGCTTATATAATTGGTCAACAAGAATTTATGTCGCTTGATTTTAAAGTTACTCAGGATGTATTAATTCCTAGGCCAGAGACTGAACATTTAGTCGAAAGAACTATTCAAGAAGTTAAAGAATCAGATAAAGAAGAACTGACAGTGCTAGACCTTTGTACTGGGAGTGGAGCAATTATTATCAGTTTAGTGAAGGAATTAATTAGTGGAATGGAGATTAAGGTTAGATATATTGCTGTAGATATTTCAGAAGAAGCTCTTAAGGTAGCTAAAGAGAATGCTAGATTACATGGTGTTTTAGATAAAATCGAGTTTATTAAAGGTGATCTTTTAGAACCGATTGTCAAAAAAGGTTTACAGATAGATATTTTAGTTTCTAATCCTCCTTATGTTCCTAACCAGGATTTAGATGAGTTGCAACCTGAATTGCAATATGAACCAGAGATTGCCTTAAAAGGTGGTCAAGATGGGTTAGATTTTTATAAGAGGATTATTACTGGGGCTCAAAAAGTAATTACTGATAGTGGTATAATTGCTTTAGAGATAGGGAATCAACAATTGCTAGGAGTAAAGGATTTATTAGTGAAGAATGATTTTAGTGATATAGAGATTATTGATGATTATTCAGAGGTTCCTAGGGTGATATTAGGCAAGAATAATAATGAAAGGAGTGACTAGTTATCGAGCTAAAAGATATTATGACTTCAGATGTAATTACTGTTGGGCCTGATGCTACTATGCGTGACGTAGCATATTTACTGGTAGAAGAAAGGATTAGTGCTGTACCAGTTGTAGATCCATATGAAGGTTTACTAGGGATGATTACTGAACGAGTTTTAATTGAAATGCCACTACCTAGTTGTTTAGAGCTGTTAGGAGATAATTTCTATCTTCCTGATGTAGAAGTTTATCGTAAAAAGTTATTAGAAGGTTTAAGTGAAAGTGTTTTAGATTATCTTACAAAAGCGTATACTTTTAGTTATGAAACACCAGTAACTCAGATTGCAGCAACTATGGTTAGCCAAAGGATAAGAGAAGCTATAATTATGGAAGAAGATAAAATTGTAGGAATAGTTAGTAAGTCAGATATAGTTAGGGCGATGTTGAATGTAAATGGTAGAAACAAGTATAATGATTAGGTGTTGTAGGAGTCTAGATAGCTTAATTTAGTCAGCATTATTTAGGTATGATATAGAGCTGGGGGCAGCTTGGTTACTGTTTTTCAGCTCTGAGATTAATTAAATTTAAGCGAAGAACTAAGCTAGAGATGGGTTAAGACTTTTATAGAGGTTGTTGATAACCTAGATAAAAGTATTAACCTTTTTAGCTATAATTTTTGAAAATAATAGGAGATGATATTAATGCAAGATGTAATTATAGCAATTGCAATCTTTGCTATAACATACTGGTTCATAATTACTGAAATTGTGCATAAGGCAACAGTTGCTTTATTAGGTGCAGTTTTGATGGCATTATTTAAAATTTTAACTCAGGAAGAAGCATTTTCTTATATAGATTTTAATACGATTGGCTTACTAATAGGAATGATGATTATTGTGGCTATTACTAAAAAAACAGGTCTCTTTCAATATTTAGCTATTAAAGCAGCTAAGTTGGCTGAGGGTGACCCATTAAGGATACTATTAAGTTTTGCATTTGTGACTGCTGTTTCGTCGGCTTTACTGGATAATGTAACGACGGTTCTTTTAATGGCACCGGTTACTCTATTAATTACTGATTCGCTAGAGATTGATCCTACGCCATTCTTAATTACGCAGATTTTAGCATCTAATATCGGTGGAACAGCGACAATGATAGGAGACCCGCCGAATATTATGATAGGCAGTGCAACAGATTTAGGTTTTGTAGATTTTGTTGTAAATTTGGCTCCAGTAGTAGTTGTGATTTTTGGAGTTATTATTTTGATTATTAAAAAGATGTATGCTAATCAATTAAAGGTTTCCAGTGAAGTAAAAGAAAGAATTAAAGATTTTGATGAGCATAAGGTATTACAAGATAAGAAATTATTAGTGAAATCGTTATTCATTTTAGGTTTAACAATTCTCGGTTTTGCTTTTCATCAATTCTTAGAATTAGAATCAGCTATAATAGCATTAGCAGGTGCTGCAATTCTATTATTTTTAAGTAATTTAGACCCCGAAAAGATATTAGAAGATGTCGAATGGCCTACTATCTTCTTCTTTGCTGCTTTATTTGTAATAGTAGGAGGTTTAGAAGAAGTAGGGGTTATTGAATGGGTAGCTCATAAAGTTTTAGGATTAACACAAGGAAACTTAGTATTAATGGCATTATTGATCTTGTGGGTTTCTGCTTTAGCATCTACAGTAATCGATAATATTCCTTTTGTTGCTACTATGATTCCATTAATTCAAGCATTATCTATTGCTGACCCCACTTTACAGATAGAACCTTTATGGTGGTCTTTGGCATTAGGTGCTTGTTTAGGAGGTAATGGTTCATTAGTAGGTGCTTCAGCTAATGTAGTAGTAGCCGGAATAGCTGCTAAGCATGATAATCCTATCTCTTTTAAAGAATATTTAAAAGTTGGCTTTCCATTAATGTTGATTATGATATTCATTTCTTCAATATATATATATTTGAGGTATTTAATGCAATGATTAAAGTATAAACGGGTTATTAGAGTACTTAATATTTTAAAAGGTCTATGATAAGTTCTATTTAGTTTGGTAATATTAAATAATAATAAAACCACTAATTTTTAAAAAAATTAGTGGTTTTTAAACTGAAATAAGAGAGGTTATTGAAGATAAATGAAAGTGATCAAAGGAACTAAGATATTTAAAGGAAGAGATAATAGCTCTATAATTGACTGTAGTAAAATTTTGAACAAAGGAGAATTAGTGGCCTTTCCCACAGAAACGGTCTATGGTTTAGGGGCTAATGCTTTAGATGAGGAAGCAGTAAGAAAGATATTTAAAGCTAAAGGAAGACCGGCAGATAACCCATTGATAGTACATATTGCTTCATTGAAACAGATAGAGGACTTAGTTTTAGAAGTGCCAGGGGATGTCAAACAGTTAAGTAATAAGTTTTGGCCAGGACCACTAACTTTAGTTCTGAAAAAGAAAGATATAATACCCGATATAACAACTGGTGGTTTAGATACAATAGCAATTAGAATGCCAGACCATGAAGTAGCTTTAAACTTATTGCGGACAAGCCAATTACCAATAGCGGCTCCTAGTGCTAATTTATCCGGTCGTCCTAGTCCAACTACTGCTCAACATGTTATCATGGATTTAGCCGGTAGAATTGATGCTGTCATTGATGGAGGAGCTACTGGAATTGGAGTAGAGTCAACGGTGCTTAGCTTAGTAGATGAGCAACCTACCTTATTGCGCCCGGGAGGCATAACCTATGAAGAGCTAGAGAGTCTTTTAGGTGAAGTTATAATCGATTCAGCAGTTAAAGCAGAGATGGCTGATGATGATCAATTAGCTCTTGCTCCTGGGATGAAGTATCAACACTATTCACCGGAAGCTAAGGTTATTCTAATAGAAGGAGAGAAAGATAGGATAGCTAAAAGAATAACCAAGTTAACGGATAAGTATTTATCTGAAGGGTTAGAGGTAGGAGTTATGGCTACTAAAGAGAATGTAGATTTTTATGATGATGGAAGAATTAAGGTAATGGGTAGTCGTAATAATTTGCACGAGATAAGCGCTAATATATTTAAGTTATTAAGAGAGTTCGATGAAATAGGTATAGATATCATTTTGGCAGAAGGATTGCCAACAGATGGTTTAGGCTTAGCAATTATGAATAGATTAAGAAAGGCAGCTGCATATCAGATAATTAATGTCTAATTGGTTATAGGGGGTGAATTATGAAACATAAGATTCTCTTTGTTTGCACAGGCAACACATGTCGCAGTAGTATGGCAGAATATATATTAAATGATTTAGTTGAAAATGAAAAGTATCAAGTCAAATCTGCAGGTCTTTCAGCAATGGAAGGTGATTCAGCAGCACCTCAGGCTGAACAGGTTATGGATGAAAAAGGGATAGATATGTCTGGACATCAGGCGCAAAGGTTAACAGAAGAGTTAGTAGATGAGGCCGATTTAATCTTAACTATGACTACACAACATAAGAGTTCAATCTTAAATATGTATCCTGATTGTAGAGGCAAGGTCTTTACGTTAAAAGAATTCGCTGAAGACGCAGATGAATTAGAAGGTTTAACTGAAGAGTTACAAGAAGTTTATAGTAGAATCAATAATAAGCGTGAAATCTTTTTAGATGAGAATGGTGCTAAAATTGAAAGGTTAAGAAAGAGACACCAGGAGTTAATGCAAGAGATAGGTGAAATTGAAGATGAATTAAATCGATTAGAGGAAGAGTTATCCAAAGAGATAGCTGAGGATAAGAAGGAATTAAAACGATTACAGAATGAAATGCAAAGTTTAAATGTTAGTGATCCTTTTGGACAGCCTATTTCTGTTTATCGCCAGTGTGCTAAGGAAATAGAGAAACATATTAAACTATCTCTTGACAAGATAGATGATTTTTAAAGTATAAAATTCAATTTGTGAGCAGGAGTATACTTAAAATTCAAGAATAAATATATGGAGGTGGCAAAAAATATGAAAGTGGCCTTAGGAAGTGATCATGGAGGGTACGAGATAAAAGAAGAGATAAAAGAGTATTTAGAAGAAGCAGAAGTAGAGTATAAAGATTTTGGGACGTTTTCTACAGATTCAGTGGACTATCCTGATATTGCTATACCAGTAGCTGAAGCAGTTTCTAAGAGGGAATATGATAGAGGTATCTTAGTCTGTGGGACTGGAATCGGGATGTCAATTACCGCTAATAAATTTAAAGGAGTTAGAGCAGCTTTATGCCATGACTTATTTTCGGCCAAAGCAACAAGAGCACATAACGATTCAAATGTTTTAACTATGGGAGAGAGAGTGGTTGGTAAAGGCCTAGCTTTAGAGATAGTTAAGGTGTGGTTAGGAACAGAGTTTGATGGTGGACGACACCAAAGAAGGATTAATAAAATTAAAGAACTTTAATAATATATGAGAAGTATAGTAGAAGAGTAGAGATTAAGGAGTGTTATTAATGAGCAAACTAAAGCAAATAGATCCTGAGATATCAAAAGTAATCAAACAAGAAGAAGAGAGACAGAGGGAGAAGATTGAATTAATAGCTTCGGAAAATTTTGTTAGTGAAGCGGTTTTAGAGGCTATGGGAACTGTCTTAACTAATAAGTATGCGGAAGGATATCCAGGTGCGAGGTATTATGGTGGATGTGAATATGTAGACGTTGCAGAAGAGCTTGCTATCGAACGAGCTAAGGAGCTATTTGGAGCTGATCATGCTAATGTACAGCCCCATGCAGGCTCACAGGCTAATGCTGCTGTTTATGCTGCTGTTTTGGATCACGGCGATACTGTCTTAGGTATGGACTTGACACATGGAGGACATTTAACCCATGGAAGTAAAGTTAACTTTTCTGGAAAACAATTTAATTTTATTTCTTATGGAGTTAGTAAAGAGACTGAAGCGTTAGATTATGATGAACTTTTAGATATTGCCAAGCAGTATCAACCTAAGCTAATCGTTGCAGGAGCTAGTGCGTATGCGAGAGAGTTAGACTTTGCTAAATTTAGGGAGATAGCAGATGCAGTAGATGCATATTTAATGGTAGACATAGCACATATAGCTGGCTTAATAGCAGCTGGATTACATTCTGATCCGGTTCCTTATGCTGAATTTGTGACTACCACAACTCATAAGACTTTACGAGGCCCGCGAGGTGGAATGATTCTTTGTAAAGAAGAGTTTGCAAAAGCTATTGATAAAGCAATCTTTCCTGGCTTACAAGGTGGTCCATTAATGCATGTGATTGCTGCTAAGGCAGTCGCTTTAAAAGAAGCCTTAGAACCAGAGTTCAAGGAATATCAAAAGCAGATTATTGATAATGCAAAAGTGTTAGCCGAAGGGATCAAAGCAGGAGGATATAGTTTAGTCTCTGGCGGTACTGATAATCACTTAATATTAATCAATTTAAAGGATAAAGATATTACCGGCTTAGCAGCAGAAGAAGCATTAGATGAGGTTGGAATTACTGTTAATAAGAATACAGTACCTTTTGAAACTCGAAGTCCTAAAGTAACTAGTGGAGTAAGAATTGGTACTCCAGCAGTTACAACTAGAGGAATGAAGGAACCAGAAATGAAGAAGATTGCTGAATTAATTACTAAGGTATTGAATAACATAAATAATGATGAAGTAAAAGAGGAAGTTAAAGAAGGCGTTAAAGAGTTAGTAAGTAGATTTCCTTTACATCAAAAATAATTCAAGGAGGCAGTTTACCGATGAGTGAAGTACATATTATTGATCATCCTTTAATTCAACATAAGTTAACTTATATTCGAGATAAGAGTACAGGTGCTAAGGAATTTAGAGAATTAGTAGAAGAGGTTTCAACTTTGATGGCTTATGAAGTAACTCGTCATTTACCGTTGAAAGATATTGAAATTGAGACACCAGTAATTAAGACTGACTCTAAAGTTATTGCTGGTAAGAAGTTAGGAATTGTACCTATTTTAAGAGCTGGCTTAGGAATGGTAGATGGAATTTTGAAATTAATTCCTGCTGCTAAGGTAGGTCACGTAGGCTTATATAGAGATCCAGAGACTTTAGAGCCGGTAGAATATTATTGTAAAATGCCAACAGATATAGAGAATAGAGAATTAATTGTAGTTGACCCGATGTTAGCTACCGGAGGTTCTGCCGAAGCAGGGATTCAATTTGTAAAGGATAGAGGTGCTAAGAAGATTAAATTTGTATGCTTAATAGCTGCCCCAGAGGGGATTGAAAGAATACAGAAAGCTCATCCTGACGTAGATATCTATACTGCTTCCGTGGATGAAAAATTAAATGATCATGCTTATATCGTTCCTGGACTAGGAGATGCTGGAGACCGGCTTTATGGAACCAAATAATGTAAAACGACCTGAGTTGGACGATAGGCCGAGTTGGAATGAATATTTTATGGAATTGACTTCAGTAGTAGCTAAGAGGTCTACTTGCCTGCGTAGAAATGTAGGAGCTATATTAGTAAAAGAGCGTAGAGTCTTAGCCACTGGTTATAATGGTGCTCCTAGCGGATTGGGACACTGTGCTGAAGTCGGTTGTATTAGAGAAACACATGAAGTTCCATCTGGAGAACGTCATGAATTATGCCGAGGATTGCATGCTGAACAGAATGCAATTATCCAGGCTGCATTACATGGTACTTCTATTGATGGGGCAATTTTGTATTGTACTCATCAGCCATGTGTTCTCTGCGCAAAAATGATTATTAATGCGGGAGTAAAGAGAATAGTATTTGCCGGTTCTTATCCTGATGAGTTATCAACTAATATGCTAAAAGAGGCAGGGGTTGAATTAACAGAGTTTAGCAAATGACATAAGATGGTAAGCTGCTATTGTTGACAATTGGCTTATAACTATATAGAATATGGAAAGACAGTAGCGGAATAGAAAGGATGATTTTAGATGCTTAAATATATTTTAGCTTTTGGAATTGCGGCATCGATAACTTATGTTTTAACCCCTGTAATTGAAAGGTTAGCTATACAAGTGGGAGCCGTTGATATTCCTAATGATCGGCGGGTTAATCGACATCCAGTGGCTAATCTAGGTGGGATAGCGATTTATTGTGGTTTTATAATAGCTGTTTTATTATTACTAGAACATGATCTTAAATTAGTAGGGATTATAATAAGTAGTACTTTAATGTTAATTGTTGGTTTAGTTGATGATCTTAAAGAAATTTCACCTAAAAGTAAGTTGTTATGGCAGATTATTGCTGCGTTAACTTTAGTTTCATTTGGAATTAGGATAGAGTTTATTACTAATCCATTAGGAGGAATGTTTTATTTAGGTGCACTAAGTATACCATTTACTATCTTTTGGTTAGTGGCAATTACAAATACAGTTAATTTAATTGATGGATTAGATGGTTTAGCAGCAGGTGTATCGACAATCGCCTCTTTAACCTTATTTATTGTGGCTATGCAAGAAGCAGAATTATTGGTTATGGCTTTAGCGATTACTATAGCAGGAGCATGCTTAGGTTTTTTGCAGTATAACTTTAATCCTGCTCAGATATTCATGGGAGATACTGGTTCTTTATTTTTAGGGTTCTTATTGGCTACGATTTCTACAGTAGGAGCTTTAAAGAGTGCTGCTACTATGACATTGGTGATTCCTATTTTGGCTTTAGGGGTTCCTATCTTTGATACTCTATTTGCTATTATTAGAAGACATCAAAATGGGAAGCCTATCTTCAAAGCTGACAAAGGTCATATTCACCATCGCTTATTAAAGTTAGGTCTGACGCATAAACAAGCAGTAATAGTAGTTTATTTAATCAGTCTTTCTTTAGGGTTAATAGCTATTGCTATTAATGGTGCCTCGGAGGTACAGACCCTATTTATCTTAATTACTATCATAACTATCTTGCTTTCTGGCTCCTATAAATTAGGAATCATTAACTTAGATATTGGTTCTACTAAAGAAGAATATAAGAAAGTTGGTTAACCTTTAGATAAGACCGACTAGTTTATTAATTAATAAACTAGTCGGTTTTATACATAGTTTTTTAAAGAAATCATATAATAGAGTAGTGGTGAGATGGTTATAAAAAGGTGGTGGCGAAAGATTAAGAAGGTTGCAGTTATATTTGGAACTAGACCAGAGGCGATTAAGATGGCACCGGTGATTAAAGAGTTAGAAGGGTCTCCAGGTTTAGATGTGTTTGTAATTGTAACTGCTCAGCATAGAGAGCTATTAGATCAGGTTTTAGATCTATTTACAATTACTCCTGATTATGATTTAGATATTATGGAAACCGAGCAGAGTTTAGAGCAGATTACTAGCAAAGTCATACAAGGTTTAGACCAAATTCTAAGCAATGAAAGGCCAGATATGATTTTAGTACATGGTGATACAACTACTACTTTTGCTAGTGCTTTAGCTGGGTATTATAAACAGATTCCGATCGGTCATGTAGAGGCGGGATTAAGAACTTATAATAAATATAATCCGTTTCCAGAAGAGATGAATAGACGTTTAAGTGGTGTTTTAGCAGGGCTTCATTTTGCACCAACAGAAGAAGCGAAGGGTAATCTATTACAAGAGAATGTAATGAAAGAGAAAATATTTGTAACCGGCAATACTGTAATCGATGCTCTATTACGAACGTTTGATAAGGATTATGAGTTTGTAGACCCATTAATAAAAGACGTAGATTTTAAAAATAAAGATATTATCTTACTAACTGCTCATCGAAGGGAGAACTTAGGCAAAGCTTTAACTGAGATCTGTGAGGCAGTCAAAAAGATTTTAATACAGAAGCCACAAGTAGAGATTATCTTTCCGATGCATCCTAACCCTAAGGTCCGTAGAACGGTAAGGAGGTTATTGGAAGAAGAATCGAGAATACATTTAATTGAACCTTTAGGATATAAGGAGTTTGTTAACCTAATGGGGAGGGTAGATATTATTTTAACTGATTCTGGTGGTATACAAGAGGAGGCACCATCTTTAGGTAAGCCAGTATTAGTCTTGCGAGAGAGGACAGAGCGACCTGAAGCGATAACTGCTGGGACTGTGCAGCTAGTAGGACATAGTCAAGAGACGATCATAAGCAAGAGCCTTGAATTATTAGAGGACGATAAGGTTTATAAGAGAATGGCTAAGAAGAAGAATCCTTACGGTGACGGTAAAGCATCTAAGAGAATAAGAGAAGCTTTAATTACATATTTTTTCTAATTAATTTTGTAATAAATTTAACAATATCCTTGCTTTTAATGGTCATTTTTGGTATTATTATAATTGGATTTGTATTATTTATTTATTTTTCATTGTAAGGAAAAAAATTCAATAAAAGAAAGATGGTTTGTCTATTTTTTGCACATAATATCGGGATATGTATGGATTTTGTACATGATTAATGAAGGAGAACCATCTTTTATGTAGAAATCTATTTATGGGTTTAAAGACTTAAGAGGCTTTATGATAAAGGAACTATGGTATTTTCACAATTGTCTGATAATTATAATTATGAAATATAGAAGTGGTGATCCAATTAAATGCTAAACAAAGAGGATGTTAAGAGTATTTTAAAGATGTTAAGCATGGTGTCTCAGTTAGGATTAATTATGGTAGCATCTATTGGAATTGGTTTTTTTATCGGACGTTTTATTGATGGCTTTTTGGACCTCAATTTTATATTTACTGCCATCTTCACTATATTAGGAGTAATTGCTGGATTTTGGAATATATATAAAAGTATTGATTTTATATTTAATAAGGAGTGACACTTGGTTGCAAAAGGAATTGAAAGAAACAGAAGTTGAAGTTCGTAATAATGTACTCAAAGTAGCAGGGTTAATTACTATCTGCTTAGCCTTAACTTTACGAACTGATTGGATATTAGGATACATATTTGGTACAAGCATTTCGTTACTAATGTTTAGGTTATTAGCAGTTACAGTAGATGGAGCAATAGAGAAGGGGTTTGATGGTGCTCGAGCTTTAGTCTTTAAAAGATATCTTATTCGCTATTTAATCTATGGTTTAGTGCTTTATGTAGCTTTGCACCGTAGTTATTTAAACTTCTTGGCTGTATTAATTGGCTTATTTATGGTTAAGTTTATCATATTAGGTGAAACTTTGTACAAAAAGTTTAAAGACTACTTAGATAGTTTAGTGGAGAAATGATAATAAAGGAGGTGAAGAAGAGTGGGACAAGGTCCACAGGAACTCTTTCAACTGTTTGGAATTCCAGTAACAGATACTGTTGTAGTCTCTTGGGCTATTATGTTAGTTCTCTGGATTTTTGCTATCTTTGCTAGTAAAAATATAGAGATGGTACCTAGCGGGGCGCAGAATGCAGCAGAATTATTTTTAGAAGCAATTTTAGATTTGATTGAGGGTATGATGCCTAACGAGGGGAAAAGGTTTTTGCCATTAATCGCAACCATAGCTTTATTTATAGGAATGGCTAATTTAGTAGGGATAATTCCAACTGTACCTAATCCAACCGCAGATTTAAATACAACTCTAGGAATTGCATTAATCGTCTTTGTAGCTACTCATTATTATGGTATAGAGAAGAAGGGTGTTGGAACTTACCTAAAAGAGTTTATAGAGCCTTCAATAGCATTGTTACCACTTAATATTATTGGAGAGTTAGCGAAGCCTATTTCATTGGCATTCCGTCTATTTGGTAATATGGCTGGTGGTGGTGTTATCTTAGGTATTATTGCTATGTTTGTACCGTGGGTAATTCCGGTTCCTTTAATGGCTTGGTTTGATGTCTTTGTTGGTGTTATTCAGGCGTTTATTTTCACTATGTTAGCTATAGCTTACATCTCAGTGGCTAGAGGTTAATATTTGAATTAGCTATAATGAGAGCCTTTATAATCAACTTAATAGGCTTTCTTAATAGATATACTTTTATCTTTGAAAGGAGGGGAAACCATGGCTTTAGATGCTAATACTGTAATTAGTGCTGCTTCAGCTTTAGGGGCAGGTATTGCTATGATTGCTGGTATTGGTTCTGGAATTGGTCAGGGTTACGCTGCTGGTAAGGCAACAGAAGCGGTAGCTAGACAGCCAGAAGCTCAAGGTGATATTACTAGAACTATGCTTTTAGGTCAGGCAGTTGCAGAGTCTACTGGTATTTATGCACTTGTTATTGCTCTTGTTTTAGTTTTTGCCAATCCGTTCCTTGGTTAAAGAAGAAGGGGCTGAAAGTTTTTTGAAATTTTAAGAAATCACGAGGGAAGGAAAGTAATTGTGCTTTTCTTTCCTTATATTTCCTTTCAGTTATCATGGTTATCTTTGTTTTAAAGAGGACAAGAGTTGATAATGAATATCTTTGAATTTCTGAATATATATTTTGGAAAGGAGGGGCTAAGAATATGGTAAGTATTGACTGGGGAATGTTTTGGGAAATAGTTAACTTCTTTATTTTGTTATTCTTATTAATTAAGTATCTTTATGGTCCTATTACTGAGGCGCTAGAAAAGCGAAAGAATAAGATTGAGAATACATTAACTGAAGCAGATAAGAAACGAGAGGAAGCAGAAGATTTAAAACAGAAGTATGAGAATGAATTAGCTAACGCTCGTCAAGAAGCACAAGCAATTATAAATAAAGCAAGACAGCAAGGTGAAGAGGAAAAGAAGGATATTATTAAGGAAGCAAATGAAGAAGCAAACAGAAAGCTAAAGCGAGCTGAAGAAGAGATTGTTCGCGCTAAGAAGCAAGCAGTTTCTGAACTTCGTGATGAAGTGGCAAGCGTTTCTATTTTAATTGCACAGAAGTTAATTGAAAAGTCTATTGATCAGCAAGCTCAACAGCAGATTGTAAGTGAATATATCGACAAATTAGATGGTGAGAAGATAGGTGAGGCTAAATGTTAAGTAATCAAGTAGCTAAAAAATATGGGCGAGCTTTATTTGAATTGGCTGTTGAGAAAGGGAAGTTACAAGATATCCAGACTGAATTGACTGAAGTTGTGGAAGCCATTAAAGAGCATGAAGAGTTAAATGATGTCATCTATCATCCACAAATTTCACGTGATAAGAAGAAGAGGTTGTTAGATGAACTCTTTGGTTCAGAAGTTTCTAAAATTTTGTTACACTTCCTTAAGCTTTTAATTGATAAGAGGCGGGAAAAGTTTTTAGAATCTATTTTAGAACGCTACATAGAGTTGGCGAATGAAGCAAATGAGATATTAGAAGTGGAAGTGAAGTCTGCCTTTACACTCTCTGCTACTAACAAGACTAGGCTAAAGAATAAGTTAGAACAGTTGACGGGGAAAGAAGTTAGATTAGAACCTAAGGTTGACTCTAATTTAATCGGTGGTTTAGTTCTTAAAATAGGAGATAAAGTGATCGATGGCAGTCTTTATAAGCATCTCCAGGTTATGAAAGATAATCTTAATAAAATAGAAGCAAGTAAGTTAGGGGTGAATTAATTCGATGAAGCTAAGACCGGAAGAAATTAGTTCCATCATTAAGCAGCAGATTGAAGGATATGAGAAGGATTTAAAGACAGTTAGTGTTGGTACTGTATTAAATGTTGGTGACGGTATTTCACAGATTCATGGATTAGAAGATGCCATGGCTGGAGAATTATTAAAGTTTTCTAGTGGAGTTTATGGAATGGCATTAAACTTAGAAGAAGATAGTATTGGTTGTGTAATTTTAGGTGACGAAACAGAGATTGAAGAGGGCGACACTGTTGAAAGAACAGGGGAGCTTGTAGACGTTCCAGTAGGTGAAAATTTAATAGGACGAGTAGTTAACGCTTTAGGTGAGCCGATTGATGGTAAAGGACCTATTGATACAGATAAGAAACGACCAGTAGAATCAGATGCACCAGGTATTATTGATAGAACACCGGTTAAGGTTCCGCTACAAACTGGATTAAAAGCGATTGACTCATTAGTACCGATTGGTCGTGGACAGCGGGAGTTAATTATCGGTGACCGTAAGACTGGTAAGACAGCAATCGGTATCGATACTATTATTAATCAGAAAGATAAAGACGTAATTTGTATCTATGTTGCGATTGGACAGAAAGCATCTACAGTAGCACAGGTAGTAAATAGGTTAGAAGATAACCAAGCTATGGAGAATACTATCGTAGTTGCTGCTAATGCTAGTGATCCAGCACCTTTACAGTATATCGCACCATATGCTGGTTGTGCAATGGGTGAAGAATTTATGCATAACGGCAAAGATGTATTAGTTATTTACGATGATTTATCTAAACATGCCGTTGCCTATCGTGAAATGTCACTATTATTAAGAAGACCACCAGGGCGAGAAGCTTATCCAGGTGATGTTTTCTACTTACATTCTAGATTATTAGAGAGAGCAGCGAAGTTGAATGATGATTTAGGTGGAGGTTCTTTAACAGCTTTACCTGTTATCGAAACTAAGGCTGGAGACGTTTCAGCTTATATTCCAACAAACGTTATTTCGATTACTGATGGTCAGATATACTTAGAGAGTGAATTGTTCTATTCTGGTGTAAGACCAGCGATTAACGTAGGTATCTCTGTATCTCGAGTTGGTGGAGATGCCCAGATAGGAGCAATGAAAGATGTAGCTGGTACATTACGTTTGGATTTATCTCAGTATCGTGAGTTAGAAGCTTTTGCACAGTTCGGTTCTGATTTAGATGAAGCAACTCAGCAGAAGTTAGCTCGTGGTGATAGAGTAGTTGAAGTTTTAACTCAGCCTGAGAATAGTCCAATGGAAGTAGAAGACCAGGTAATCAGTATTTATACTGTAACGAAAGGATATATGGATGATATTCCTGTAGATGATATTAATCGTTTTGAAGAAGAGCTATTAGGATTTGTTCATAGTAATTACTCTGAAATCCCAGAAACGATTGCTGATACAGGAGAGTTAGAGGAAGATGTTGAAGAGAAGTTGGTTTCTGCTATTGAAGAGTTTAAGAAGACCTTTGTAACTAATGATAAGACTAACGAGACTGCTTAAATATATGATATAGAGATTAATTTGATCTCCTAAAAAAGTGAGGTGATCATTATGCAAACCATGCGCGATATTAAGCGAAAGATTAATAGTGTTGAGAACACTAAAAAGATAACACGAGCTATGAAGCTAGTAGCGGCAGCTAAATTAAGAAAAGCTCAAGAAGGTGCAGAAGCTGCTAAACCTTTCTTCAAAAAGACTCGACAGGCCTTAATAGATGTTACGGGTAGAATAGAGGGAGATTTACATCCGCTCTTAGAAGAAAGAGAACAGGTGGAGAAGGTTGGTTATATAGTCATTACTGGTGACCGTGGCCTTTGTGGTCCTTATAATTCTAGAGTTTTAAGAGAGGTAGAAGAAGAAACAAATAACGAAGATAATATAGGTGTTATTGCCATTGGGAAGAAAGGGAGAAATTACTTTCGAAGAAATGGTGTAGAAATTGTTTCAGAATACCTTCATCTTGATGATAATCCTTCGGTTAGAAGAGCTAAGGATATAGCTGAAGAGATAATTGATTTTTATCAAGAGAATGTCTTTGACAAAGTATACTTAATCTATACTCAATTTAACACTGTGCTTGACCATGATGTTAAATCGATACAACTATTACCGGTTCAACCAGATGATATAGAAGAAGAGGGGCTACAGAGTGAGTATATTTATGAACCTTCACCTGGAAAAGTATTAGATGCGATTATACCTAAGTATATACGTAATATAATGTACAGTGCATTATTAGAAGCAAAAGCTAGTGAATTTGCTTCACGAATGACTGCTATGGATTCAGCAACTGAGAATGCTGAAGAGATAATTGATGATTTAACATTATCATTTAACCGCGCAAGACAGGCAGAGATTACACAGGAAATTTCTGAGATTGCTGCCGGTGCAGAAGCATTAGACTAAAGTTTGAAATGATACGAAGGAGGTATTAGAATGAGTGAGAATAAGGACCCAAATATTGGACGAATAGTCGAAGTTATTGGGCCAGTAGTGGAATGTGAGTTTGATTCTGAAGCGCTACCAAATGTTTATGATGCTGTTGAAATTATTGATGAAGATAGAGGCATAGATGTTACAGTAGAGATTATGCACCAGGTTGGTGATAGTAGAGTTAAAGGTGTAGCGATGTCTTCTACTGATGGTTTAGTACGAGGGATGGATGCTGTTAATACAGGAGAGCCAATCTCTATTCCTGTAGGTGAAGAATGCTTAGGGCGTATCTTCAATGTATTAGGAGATCCTATTGATGAACAAGGAGAGGTAGGTGCTAAGGAATATAGTCCAATTCATAAAGAAGCACCAAATTTTGATGAGCAGAGCCCTTCTGTAGAGGTCTTTGAAACAGGAATTAAGGTAGTTGACTTGTTAGCACCGTATGCTGAAGGTGGTAAGGTAGGTCTATTCGGTGGTGCTGGTGTAGGTAAGACAGTATTAATTATGGAGTTAATTAACCGAATTGCTACTGAGCACGGTGGTTATTCTGTATTTGCCGGTGTAGGTGAAAGAACTCGTGAAGGTAATGATTTATGGTTAGAAATGAAAGAATCAGGAGTATTAGATAAGGTTGCTCTAGCTTATGGTCAGATGAATGAGCCGCCTGGAGCACGGATGAGAGTAGGACTTACAGGTCTAACAATGGCGGAGCACTTCCGTGATGAGTTAGGACAGGACGTATTACTCTTTATCGATAATATTTTCCGATTTGTACAGGCAGGATCTGAGGTATCCGCTTTACTTGGTAGAATGCCTTCTGCGGTAGGTTATCAGCCAACATTAGCAACAGACGTAGGTGCCCTGCAGGAACGGATTACTTCTACTAATAAAGGTTCAATTACATCTGTTCAGGCTATTTACGTACCTGCAGATGACTTAACTGACCCGGCTCCAGCAACAACTTTTGCGCATTTAGATGCGACAACGGTATTGTCAAGAGCGCTTACTGAGAAAGGTATCTATCCAGCAGTTGACCCATTAGATTCCTCATCTACAATTCTTGAACCAGGTATTCTTGGTGACAAGCATTATGAGATTGCTCGTAGAGTACAGGAAACTTTACAGAGATACCAAGATTTACAAGATATTATTGCTATCTTAGGTATGGATGAATTATCACCTGAAGATAAGTTAACAGTAGAGAGAGCTCGTAAGATTGAAAGATTCTTATCACAGCCATTCTTTGTTGCAGAGCACTTTACTGGTGTGCCTGGAGAGTATGTACCGCTTGAAGAGAATATTAGAGGGTTTGAAGAAATCTTAGACGGTAAGCATGATGATATACCAGAGGAAGCCTTCTACATGGTAGGCGGTATAGACCAGGTATTAGAAAAGGCGAAGAAAATAAAAGGAAGTGAATAATAATGGCTAAAACTATCCAGCTTGACGTCGTAACTCCGGAGCGGGTTCTTTATAGTGAAGACGTCGATATGGTGATAGTTCCTGCTATAGATGGGGACTTAGGTGTCCTACCTAAACACGCTCCTTTAATTACAGGATTACAAGTTGGTTCAATAAGAATTAAAAATAATGGAGAAGAGTTAGAGATATCTACTAGTGGTGGTTTCGTTGAAGTGAAGCCAGACCAGGTAAATATCTTAGCTGATGCAGCAGAATTTCCTAGCGAAATTGATGTTGAACGAGCTAAACAAGCTAAAGAGAGAGCTAAGAAACGCTTGCAGCAAGGGGGGCCTAGTATTAATGAGGCCAGAGCTGAGGCAGCTTTAGAAAGAGCGATAAATAGAATTAAGGTAGCTAAAGGGGAGTAAGAGAGTATCTCTTACTCTTCTTTTTTTATCGCATAGGAAATTATACTTGATTTTAAATTACGGGTAACTTTGTTCTTGATTATGGTTGATGTTTAATCATGAAATTCGCTTAATTAGGAATAATATATCCTAGGGAGGAGATATTATTGTGTTCTAAGCAGAGGGATGTAGAAAGAGAGGCTACAATTAATCAGAATAAAAGTGAGTTAGAGCAGGTAGTTTCAGCAGGAGTTCATGGAGAGCCGGAGCTTAGAAAAGGAGAGAAGAGAAGATATTTAGGTGAGTTTAAAGAGAGGGTTATTAAATCTTTAACTTTTGAGCAGATTGCGGAACCAGGTGTTTATCCTGAAATTTTAGAAGCAATTAAGAATTCGGAAGCAAAAAAATTAATTATTCATCGTAAGGCTAATTTAGAAGCGGCTAAGAAGTATATTGAATTAGCACGTGAAAATGAACTTTCGTTTAAAAAATTAGATTCGCCAGAGCTTAAAGGAGATATTGGGTTAGTAGTAGTTAGTGACCACGCGGTTAATAGTGATCAAATTAAAGTAATAGATAAAGAGAAGAAATTTAAAGAATTAGGATTACCTGTTGAATTATTAGAGAGCATTGGTGACAAAATATGTAAAGATTGTTATGAAAAGATTACTGAAAAAGCCCCAGAGGAATTAATTAATTTTAAGAAGATAGACTGGTGGGAGGGATTATTTAACAACTCTTGTGCTTGTAAGCACTAAATTATTAATCATTTATCATTTTTAAGCAGGATATTTTATTATTATCACGAAGCTAAATAAAGGAGTAGTATTTAATTAGCTAACTAACGCTATACACATATATATAATTTAAATATAATTAAATTTTAAATAAGAATTACTAACAGGAGGCAATGAATTGATGAAGAAATTAGTAGTTCAAGGAACTGAACGATTACAAGGAAAGATTAATGTTAGTGGTGCTAAGAATGCAGCTTTGCCGATTATTGCTGCTTCTTTATTAGCCAAAGGAGATAGTGTACTTAAGGGAATTCCTGACTTAAGAGATGTAAATAACTTAGTTGATATCTTAAATGACTTAGGAGCGGAAGCTAGTTTTGCTAATAATATGATTCAGGTTCAGGCTGATTCGGTCAATAAGTATCAGACGGATGATGACCTAGCTAGGAAGCTGAGAGCTTCTTACTATACTTTAGGTGCGTTATTAGGAAGATATGGTGAAGCATGTACTGTATTACCTGGAGGTTGTGAGATTGGGAATCGACCTATTGACCTTCACTTAAAAGGGTTTTCCGCTTTAGGGGCAGACGTTGAGTTAGACCATGGGCTAGTAAAATTAAAAGCAGATAGGTTGACAGGGGCTAAGATATATCTTGATTACCCTAGTGTAGGAGCAACGATGAATATAATGTTAGCGGCGGTTCTAGCTGAAGGGCAGACAGTTATTGAGAATGTTGCTCGTGAACCAGAGATTATAGATTTAGCAAACTATCTTAATGTTATGGGCGCTAAGGTTAAGGGAGCTGGAACTGATATAATTAAGATTGAAGGTGTTAAAGAATTAATAGGTACTGACTATACAATTATTCCAGATCGGATTGAGGTTGGTACTTACATGATGGCAACAGCTGCAATTAGTGGTGAAGTAATAATAGAGAATGTCTTAGTAGAACATGTGCGTTCTTTAATTTCAAAATTGAAAGAGATGGGTATTGAAATAATTGAGGATGTTAATCGTGTTAAAGTAAAAGCTGATAAAGGATTATCTGGTGTGGATATTAAGACTATGCCTTATCCTGGCTTTCCAACCGATATGCAGTCGCAGTTTATGGTTCTATTAACTCAGGCTAGCGGTGAAAATGTAGTAATTGAGACTGTCTTCGAAAATCGGTTTGGACATGTTGATGAATTAAGAAGAATGGGAGCGCAAATAAAAGTCGATGGTAGAAGTGCAGTAGTTGCAAAGGCTTCTTTAGAAGGGACTCAGGTTGAAGCAACTGATTTAAGAGCAGGAGCAGCATTAATTATTGCTGGTCTAGCCGCTGAAGGAGAGACTGAGATTTATAATGTTTATCATATAGAGCGTGGTTATGAGGATGTTACTGAAAAATTAAGAGGAATCGGTGCTAAGATAGAGTTGAAGAGTTAATGTAACATTTTTATTTTTAAATCATAATATATATTAATGACCATCATCCATTATGGATGATGGTTTTTTGTATATACCTTCTTTGCATAGCATAAGGTTTAATAAGGCCTAGTTAGGAGGGAATTAAAATAAAGAAAGTAATAATTGCTATTTTGATCTTTAATTTAATAACTCTACTGGGGATTCCGACAGTTTTAATTAAAGGCTTGTCAGAACTAAGGAATAATAAACAGATTACTGTTAAAGTTAAAATATCGGAAGACCAGGTGCTTAATTTAAGTTTAGAAGAGTACCTGAAAGGAGTAGTAGCTGCAGAGATGCCTGCTAGTTTTAATTTAGAGGCACTTAAGGCACAAGCAGTAGCAGCAAGAACTTATGCTTTGAGAAGAGTGCAAGGAAGTGGTAGTCGAGTAATTAGAATTTCTGCTGATAGTAATATAGACCAAGCTTGGCTATCAAAATCAGAACTTTTGCAAAAATGGGGAAGTTTAAAGTATTGGCTTAAGATTAGCAAAGCAGTTGAAGAGACATCAGGAGTCTTCTTAACTTATGATGGACAAATAATTTTAGCAGCTTATCATTCTGCTAGTGGTGCGAGGACAGCGATGGCTAAGAATGTTTGGGGGAAGAATGTTCCGTATTTACAGGTTGTCAGTAGTCCTTATGAAGATAGCTCGCCTTATAATCACTATGAGATGAAGTATACTTTAGATGAATTTGCAGATAAGATAGGTTTAAAGTCGTGGGAAGAACGGAATAATTTAAAGAATAAGATTCAAATCATATCCCGAAGTAGGAGTGGAAGAGTTTTAAGTATTAGGATTGCTGATGAAATTTTAACTGGACGAGAGGTAAGAGATAGATTAAACTTAAAATCTACTAATTTTACTTATCAAATTAGTAATGATTATATTAAATTTATTACTAAAGGAAATGGTCATGGAGTAGGAATGAGTCAATACGGGGCTAATGGAATGGCAAGAGCAGGTTATGATTATTTAGAAATTCTCAAACATTATTATCCAGGTGCCAAGGTTAAAAGATTAGCTGATTAATAAAAAATAGAATTCAAGTAAATAAGTGTATATTTATCACACCTCTGGATATAATAGATTATGGAGGTGGGGTAAATGTCTAAAGATGATAAAAAATTCCCTTTTTTCATTAAAACTGATAAAGAAGATATTAAATTAAAGTTAAAAGAGAATATGCAGGATTTAGCAGATAAATTTTCATGGCAAAGATTTCTAACTAAGACCATAACTAATAAGAAATTTCTTATTTCAATGCTATTTATAATTATAGTTGGAGGTTTATATTTAGGCAACGTTTATGATTCAGGTTCTGATTCTACTTATCAAGAGAAGATTACTATTAACGAAACTATTCCTGCTCAAAATAATGCAGAGAAAGAACTAGAAGTTGAAAGAAATTCGACAAGTTTAGAAGGATCTAAAGTACAGACGGGAAGCGAAGTAACACAGAACAAAGCAGTTCAAAAGGTAACTGAAGAGGCAACTGAAAAAAGTCAGGAGGCAGTACAGCAAGCAAGTCCTCGACCACAATTTAATTTACCAATTAAAGGCACAGAAGTTAAACGACAATACGGATGGAGCAAGCATCCAGTCTTAGAAGATTGGCGTTATCATGAAGGTGTTGACTTTGCTGCTTCACCAACTACTCCAATCAGGGCAGTTGCTGCGGGTAAGGTAGAGGAGATAAAAGAAGATGATTATCTAGGGTTTGTCTTAATTTTAGAACATAATAATGGTTTTCAAAGTGTTTATGGACATGCTAGCAAGTATTATTTAGAAGAGGGTCAACAAGTGAAAGCAGGACAAGCTATCGGCGAAGTAGGAGATTCAGGTCTAGTTTTAGAGCCTACATTACATTTTGAGTTATGGAAAGGGAAAGAGCGACTGAATCCTAATGAATATTTAGATTTATAGATTAGTTGTAGTATAAATTATGTCTTAATTATGCTTGCAATCTAATGATTAAATTTGCTTAATTAACGAGTTAATCTTATAGAGCGATATATTCTGAGATTATATCTGAGGATATATCGTTTTTTGTATTACCAACTTCTTCTAGCCAAAAAACATATTTTGTTTATTATTGCATATATATTTAGCAAGGAGTAACAAGTAGGGGCTAGGAGGGACAGTTAATGAAAGATTATATTTATCAAAGAGTTTTAGAAGTGAGTGACTATATATATGAAACGAAGGCTACGGTTAGACAGGCTGCTAAGGTCTTTGGGGTGAGTAAGAGTACGATTCATAAAGATATTACTGAAAGGCTGAGTAAGATAGATGGACAGTTGGCTGATAGAGTTAAAGAGGTTTTAGAGTATAATAAGGCGGAGAGACATATTCGTGGTGGTGAGGCTACTAAAAGGAAGTATATGTCCGAGAATGATGCCGATTAGCGTGCTTTTTTTCACTTTTTAAACAGGAGTTTGGGTTTATATGTCGAATATATTGAATAAGTAAGGTGAAAAAAATTATAGAAAAAGATATAATGAGGAGGAATATCTAATTACTAAGTAGTAATAATTAACAAGTGAGGTGAAGCTATGTTAAGAGGGATGTATACTGCTGCTTCAGGAATGAATGCTGCTTTAAAACGTACTAATACAATTACTAACAATTTAGCTAATGCTAATACCACCGGTTATAAGAAAGATGAAGCAGTTAATAAGTCGTTTTCTGAAATGTTATTAAGACGCTTACCAGATGGGAAAGTGATTGGTGAAACAGGACAAGGTGTTAAAGTAGATGAAACTAGTACTGATTTTAGTGAAGGCGGACTACATAAGACAGATAATCCTTTAGATTGGGCAATTACTGGTGAAGGGTTCTTTACAGTTCAAACTCCTCAAGGAATTAGATACACTAGAAATGGTAATTTCACATTGAATCAGAATGGACAAGTAGTGACTCAGAATGGCAATTTAGTTTTAGGACAGGCGGGGCCATTAGAGGCTTTAGGTGAAGATGTACAATTGGATAATAGTAATAATTTAGTAGTTGATGGGCAGATTATTGACCAAATTCGGATAGTAACTTTTGCTCAAAATGATGGATTAGTTAAAGAAGGGAATAGCTTATATCGTGCTACTCCGGATGTAGGCAATCAGTTTATTGCTACTGGTGATATTGAGCAAGGCTATTTAGAATCAGCAAACGTTAATGTTGTTGAATCGATGACTAATATGATTGAGGCTACACGCCATTATGAGGCAAATCAGAGGATAGTAAAGACTTATGATAAGAGTTTAGAAAAGACAGTTAATTCTGTAGGTAGAGCTTAAAGAAGATAGATTTAAAGACTTAAGTTAAGGCTGGACTTTTAAAAAGAGGCCGAGAATCGTGGACTGAATGAAGCGATTCAGGATTAGGAAATGATTAAGAGAATAATAGAGGCATAGAGAGTGCATAAATAGGAGGTCATAATTGATATGATTAGATCATTATGGACGGCAGCAACCGGAATGAAGGCGCAACAGTTAAATATTGACACTATTTCCAATAATTTAGCGAACGTTAATACTAGTGGTTTTAAGAAGAGTCGGGTTAACTTTCAGGATTTGATGTATCAATCTTTACGAGCGGCAGGAACACCTAATAACCAAGGTTCACAGGTGCCAACAGGAATAGAGGTAGGGCATGGTGTAAGACCAGCAGCTACTCAGAAGCTCTTTTCACAAGGTAGCTTTAAAAAGACTGGAAACCCTTTAGATGTTGCTATTGAAGGCGATGGTTTCTTCCAAGTAATAAGACCAGATGGACGGATTGCATATACTCGTGATGGGTCATTAAAAAGAGATAATAATGGTCGTATAGTAACGTCGGATGGCTATCCGATTCAACCAGAAATCACTATTCCTGAAGATTCAGTTAAAGTGACGGTAACTGCTGAAGGAAACGTATTAGCTAAGCAAGCTAACGGTCAATTAGAAGAGCTTGGTCAGATTGAATTGGCACGTTTTTCGAATGCAGCAGGTTTAAAGAGCATTGGACGTAATCTATTTGTTCAAACCCCAGCTTCTGGCGAACCGATCGCAGGAGTACCGGCCGAAGATGGTTTTGGAACTTTAGCGCAAGGCTATTTAGAGATGTCAAATGTAAAAGTAGTAGAAGAGATGGTTAATATGATTGCAGCACAACGGGCTTATGAAATTAATTCTAAAGCAATTAAGGCTTCTGACCAAATGTTACAACAGGCTAATAACTTAAAAAGATAAAGTGAGTTGATCAATAATGAGGAAGTGGAGGCAGTTGCCATTAAATAGAGTGAAGGTAATGGGCCTGATTTTAGTCTTTGTATTGGTATGTAGTTCGGTGGCTGTAGGCAAGACCGAAGCAAAAGTTGAAATTGATTATAGAGTGAAGGCTAAGGGACGGAGTTTGCAGCTAGGTGATATAGCAACTATTAAAGGGAATAAACAGTTTAAACAAAGGTTAGCTACTATTAATTTAGGACAAGCTCCTCTTCCGGGTTATACTAGTGTCTTAAAACGAGAGTATATTCTTGCTTTGATACAGAACGCTGGTTTTAATCTTAGAGAAATTGATTATAAGATTCCTAAGCAGATTAGAGTTACTACTCCTTATCAACTTCTAGATAAAGAAGAGTTAGTTACAAAGGTTAGGGAGTATATACAGCAAAATTTAGACTTACCTCTTGAAGATGTTGAGGTTAAAGTTGGACGGCTTAATGGTCAGATTAAGGTGCCGACCGGTAAAGTTGATTTGAGAATAGGTCAGCTTTATAGTCGTGATTTGATCGGAAGCAGTATGATTCCGGTTGAAGTCTATGTTGATGGTAGACTGACCAAAAAAGAGTATATACAGGTTCAAGTTACAGCCTACGAGGAGGTACTAGTAGCAAAGGATTTAATTAAACGACATCAATCTATATCTAAAGCAGATTTCAAATTAGAGAGAATAGATATTTCTACTCTTTATGGATATGAACCATTTATTGATTTCGATTCTATCAAGAATTATAGAACTGAAAGAACAATTAATCCAGGGCAGGTATTAACTAGAAATTTATTAGAGATCCCTCCTTTAGTCAAACGAAGGAGACAGGTAAAGATTATCGCTGAAGTAGGTCAAGTTAAGGTTAGTACTAAAGGGATTGCTCTTGAGTCAGGTGTAAAAGGACAGATTATTAAAGTTGAGAATATGAGTAGCGGGCAGGAATTAATGGCTAAGGTATTAGCAAAGAATACCGTGAAGGTGATCTTATAAATTTTGAGGTGGAAAATATGAAAACTTTTTTGCAAAGAGGTTTGGTAGTAAGTTTGATATTATTATGTAGCTTGGTATTAGTTACTAATCCGTTATTCGCTACTTCGTTATATTCAGATGAAAATTCAATTTATACTGAAGCTAAAGCACGTGAAGTTGGTGATATCTTGACAGTCATTATTCGTGAACAATCAACAGCAACACAACAGGCAAATACTGATACAGCACAGAGTAATAATTTACAAGTAGGTCCTGGTGGTGGGCTATTAGACTTTATTAAGTTGATTCAGATGGATCAACAAGATAGTTCATCAGCTAGCGGAAGTACTACTCGAAGTGGCAATTTAAGTGCTCAGATGACGGTACAAGTTGAGAAAGTCTTGCCTAATGGAAACTTAAAGATCCATGGGACTAAAGAGATTACTATCAATAATGAAACCCAGAAGATTGAATTGTCAGGCATAGTAAGACCTGAAGATATCAGTGTACAGAATATAATCGATTCGACTAAGATAGCTAACGGCAGGATTAATTACAAAGGCAACGGAGCAATTGGTGATAAGCAACGGCCAGGTCTATTGACTAGACTATTAAATTGGATCTTTTAAAGAGGTGTACTTAATATGAAAGTTAATAAGAAGATAATTATAGTACTTATGGTTTTAATCTTAAATTCTATCTTTGCTCTGCCGGTTATTGCTAAAGGACAGCAATCGTTTCAAGACCCTTTAGTAAGGGTTAAAGATATTACTAGGATTCAAGGAGTAAGGATTAATCAACTGATAGGTTATGGGTTAGTAGTCGGTTTAAATGGTAGCGGCGATAGTAGTTCTGCACTAACAGCAAGGACTAAGGCCAATATGTTAAGAAGGTTCGGGATTGATCTAAGTCCTTCGCAAGCTCAGTCTGAAAATGTAGCCGCAGTGATGGTTACCGCTGAATTGCCTCCTTATAGTAGAAGTGGTGACCGAATAAACGTAACTGTTGCTTCGATTGGTGATGCAGATAGCCTGCAAGGGGGCACCTTGTTGATGACTCCTTTAACGGGACCTAATCAGCAAGAAGTCTATGCTATGGCACAAGGACCGCTTTCTATCGGCGGTTTTAATGCTAGTCAAGGCGGGAACTCTATTCGGAGGAATCATACTACGGTAGGTATGATTCCTAATGGTGCAATTATTGAAAAGAATGTTACGACAGATTTTAGTAGTGATGAAGGAGTAACTCTAATATTAGATAATCCTAATTTCATGACTGCTCAGAGGATTGCCAGTTCAATCAATCAACGGTATGGTTATAACTCTGCTGGTCATAACTTTGCGCAAGCAATAGACCCTGGAAGAGTAGAAGTCTCTATACCTAGTTATTATCAGGATAACCAAGTTAGTTTCGTAGCGCAATTAAATAGTTTACTTGTGAGACCTGATACAGAAGCTAAAGTAGTTATTAATGAAAGAACGGGGACTATAGTTATGGGACATAATGTACGGATTTCTACTGTTTCAGTAGCCCACGGTAACTTAACAGTTACTATTTCGTCACAAGAGAATATTTCACAACCACCACCGTTATCTGGTGGTGAGACTGCTAAAGAGAAAGAGACTAAAATTAAGGCTAAGGAAGAGAAGGATAGTTTATTAGTCATTCCTAAAGGTTCTAGTATTGCTGATGTTGTTAAGGCTTTAAACGGGGTAGGAGCTACTCCTCGTGATACTATAGCTATCTTACAGGCTATTAAAGAAGCAGGAGCATTGCATGCTAAGCTAGAAATTATGTAAAGTAGGCAGGTGATTTAAAATGAAGATTGCTAGTAATCAGCATTTAAATCTATTACAGGCTGAAGGTCAGATTCAGAAGGATAAACAACAGGTAAGTGAGTTTAAGGAGTTAGTCAATAACTTACAAGAGTCAAGTGCAGGTTTAGATAAAGTTACAGATTCTGATAAAGTCCAGGAAGCAAAGTTAAAAGAAGTAACCCAAAAATTTTCACAACTCTTCGTTAATTTGATGTTAAAAGAGATGCGCAAAACGGTTCCAAAGTCTAGTTATTTAGATGGAGGGTTACAAGAGGATATATTTAGAGAGCGGTTAGACCGCGAGTATGTTAAGGGAATTTCTAATTCAGGCCAACTAGATTTAGCGAAAAAACTTTATGAACAGTTAAGTAGAAAGAAATAATCAGATTTCGAGCATAATTAATATAGAAATTTTGGGTGTCAGCGATTAATTATGTAAGATTCTTAACGTGCAACCGCTTCAAGTAAGTTAGAAGATTATGTGTAATAGTTTGGAATAATTGATTTAGGGAATTAGTAATAATAATAGTGTGTAATAGTAGTATTTAAGGAAAGTGAAATGGTTTGTTAGGAAGGGAAGGGATTTAGTTGCGGAGAAGGTCGTTTTTCTTATTAGGTTTATTGATGTGCTTATTGATTATTACTTCAATAATGGTTAACGGACCAATATTGGCTAAAGAACAGGCTAATCAGCGTCAGATTATGCCGATCGAAGAAGTACAGAAAGGAATGGCTGGTATCGGTAAGACCGTGGTATCAGGTACGGAAGTTGAAGAGTTTAAAGTTAAAGTACTAGGAGTTTTAAAGAATAAAGGGATAAAGCGAGGTTTAATCCTTGTTAGAGTTAGCGGTGATTTAATTGAAGAGACTGGTGGAATAGCAGCAGGTATGAGCGGTAGTCCGGTATATATTAATAATAAGTTAATTGGTGCTATTGGTTATGGATGGCAGATGACTGACCACAAGGTAGGGTTAGTTACTCCTATTCAAGATATGCTTGATATTTGGAAGTTAGACCAAATAAGTAAGAAAGAAATAGCATATCTATCTGATCCATCAAAGCCGATTAAGGTAGCGGATAATAAAGTGGCTTATCCAGTTCAGGCGCCGTTATTGGTTAATGGTTTAGATGGGCAGGCGCTAAATTATCTAACAGATGAATTAGCTAGCTACAATTTAAAACCGATTAAGACCGGTGGTGTAATGCGGTCGAAAGAAAAAACTAGTAATAAATTAGTGCCTGGTAGTGCGATTGCAGTTCAATTAGTTAGAGGAGATATTGATGTTTCAGCTATTGGAACTTTAACGTATAAAGAAGGAAATCGTATTTTAGGATTTGGTCATCGTTTTATGGCGGCAGGAGATAGTAATTATTTCTTATCTTCAGCATATATTCATCAAATGATTAAGAATTTAGAGATGCCTTTTAAATTAGGAACGCCATCAGATTTAAAAGGTATCATTACCCAAGACCGTTCAGCAGGTATAGGTGGAAAGGTAGGAACTTTTCCTAAAGTAGTGCCTTTAAAAGTGACAGTCAATGATAAGGATTTAAATCGGACTCGAGAGATTACTGTTCAATTAATTAGGAACGAAGATTTAATTGGGTCTTTAGCAGGTTCAGTTGTATATCAGGCCATTAACCAAACTATTGACCGACGCGGTGGAGGAACTGCTCAAGTAAAGATGGAGATTATGGTTAATAATTTAGAAGAAAATATTATTCAACGAAAGAATATCTTTTATAGTAAGCAAGATGTAGCTTCGGTAGCACTAAATGACTTCTTACATGGTCTGACATTAATTAGCCAGAATCCTTTTCAAAAGCTTAATCTAGTCAACATTAATTTAGATATTAGTGTTAAAGAAGAACCACAGGTTGCTCTAATAGAGGAAGTTAACTTTTTACAGAAGAAAGTAAAACCAGGTGAAAAAGTTGATTTTGAAGTTAAGTTACGACCATATCGTGCGGAGCCTATAATCAAAAAGTATAGTTTTAAGATGCCAGAGGATATAGAATCTGGTGTGGCGAACATAACTTTAATTGGTGGGAGAGAAGCTAACTTTACGGCCCAACAAGAGGTAGAACCACAAGCGACCGAATATGGTTATGGTAAGAATGAGAACTTTAAAAATTTAGAAGAAGTAATAGACTCGTTTAAAGAACAGAAGATTAATAGTGATTTAGTAATCAAAATTATGCCGAATTATAAAGGGGAGGCAATTCCGGTTAATGGCGAAGGAGTACCACCAAAATCACAGCAGGATAGCCGGAACCATGCGAATGCACAGAAGAAAGGAAATCAAGAACAAGAAGTTAATCCGGAGTATGAAGAGTCTTTTGCAACTGATTATATTTTAGAAGGCAGTATAGATACAGAAATAGAGATTAAAGCTAAAGAAGATAACCAGAGTCAAAGTAAAACTTAAAAGAGATATAAAAACAAGTCCGGTTCGGGCTTGTTTTTTAATGATTCAATAGTTACTTACTAGTATAAATGTAAATAAATAACTGAAAAGAAGTGTTGCATATTTTGATGAGATATAATATTATAAGAGTAGTTTGAAGAAATCATGAGATTAAAACTGGAGGCTATAGAATGATACCAGTAGCCAAGAAATCTAAGTTCATAATACCTTTCTTTCTGTTAATTTTAATTATAGGCATCATTTTTTTCACTCTATCATCTGCTTGGGAAGAAGTTTCTAAAGGGATTAAGAGTGAGCTACTCTTAAAGATTGAGGAAAGATATGGTCAGCAGGTCAAATTAAAAGAGATTAAAATTGCAGGTTTGAATAAACTAATATTCAAAGAATTTAAATTAAATGAAGAAGATAATTATAATTTATCGATTGATAAGATTGAAGTTTCTTATGATTTATTAGATTTAGTATTACAACGAACTGATATAATTAATAGCATTAGAAGGATTGAAGTAGTAAGTCCAAGGATTAAAGTTGATGGGATAAAGAACTACCAAGAAGATACTAAGGAAGGAGTAAGCTTAACTTCTCTTTCATTACCAAATGATTTAAAGATAGACCTATCTATTAATAATGGTATTTTAGTTAGTGAGATTACTGATAAAATCAAGACTGTTAATGATATTAATGGAGAATTGCAACTTAATCAAGGTAGATTACAGGGAAATTTACGAGCAGAGATTCCTGGTATTAAGAAGAATCAGATTAATATTGTTATGCATACTAACTTGAAAAGCTTTAATCTAGGTATTAACTTAAATGAATTTAATATAAATCTTCTGTCTAACAAGTTACAGAAATATTTACAAAGAACAGAAATCGAAGTAACCAAAGGCATTATTAATGGAAAGATTAATTTAGCAGGAGATTTAACGTCTGGTTTCAAATCGGACCTTAATTATGAGGCAAAATTAAGGTTACAACAAGGGGAATTTAAACTTAATAGATTTGCTGATGAAATTCAGGTTAAAGATAGTGAAATAATTATTAAGCCAGGAGTTATTTCCATTAAGAAGTTAGTAACTAATATTGGTAATTCTCAATTCAGATTAAATGGAGTGGTTAAGGATTGGCACGAACCTGAATTATACTTAAATTATGATAGCTCACAATTAGCTTTAAGTATATTGGAGCCTTGGTTGCCATCTGGATTAAATTTAAAAGGACAAGCAACTATTAATGGTGAATTAAGGGGGCCTATAAATAATCCGACAATAAAGACGGAGTTTATACTATCTAGTGGAAAAATCAACTCATATCAAGTTAAAGATATGCAATTTAAATTGAGTTATAAAGACGCTTTGATTAATATTAATGATTTAAAGGCTAAATTAGCTGAAGGGATGATTAATGGTCAAGGGACTATCAGTTGGGCTAAGTCTAATCAGGCTTTATATACGGCTTCGTTAGATTTAAAAGGAGTTAATCTAAAAGAATTAGAAGCTAATAAATTAAATTTAACTGGAAAATTAAACGGTAATCTAATAATTAGTGGTCAGAATGCTCTTGCTGATTTAAATCTTTTTGGCAGTGCGCAGATAAAAGACGGTAATTGGAAAGGTTATAAATTTAACGGTTTAAATAGTAATTTTTGGTTTAATGATCAACAATTAGTCTTCAGCGATTTAATTATGGAGACTAAAGATAGTAAATGGCAAGCTAGTGGCATGATCGATACTGATAAAAATTTAGATTTAGATATTTTAGCCGAGGATGTTACTCTCGCAAATTTACCAGGGTTACATAATTATCAGACCCTGCAGGGAGTAGCTAATTTACAAGGAAAGTTAAAAGGAAATTTAGACTCTCCTAAGTTTTCAGGAGATATTAAAATAGATAATTTAAGTTATAGAGGTAGAAGATTAAAAGAAGTAACAGGAGAAGTTAATTATAATGCAAAGACTATCGAGTTAAAAAATGTTATCTTAAAACATCAAGATTCAAAATATGAGTTAGAAGGAGATATAAGATTAGCAAATAAACCAGAATTTAACCTTGATTTAAGTACTAAGGGAGGAACTTCTAAAAGTTTATATAAATTAATTACTAATCAAAGGCTTATTGGAATTAATAGTAAATTAAATGGTAAGGTGAAGATAAGTGGGCAGTCTACTAATATCAAGGCAGAAGGACGTTTAGGGTTATTAGAAGGGCAGGTAAGAGATTTTGATTTAGAGTCTGGCTATTTGAAATTTATTTGGCAAGATAATGAATTACAGATAAAGCAGTTTGAACTAAATAGTTTTGAAACAGAAGTAACAGGATATGGAAAGATAAAGCAGAATGGTAATTTGAATTTTAAGCTAGTAGGTAAAGAGATAGATTTAGCCAAAGTAAATCTTCCTTATGAACAATTAAGGGATATAAGAGGCATGTTAGATTTCATGGGTCAACTTAAAGGCTCTGTTTCTAAACCTGAGTTAGTTGGAAGAATCAATTTGGAGCAGGTAGTAATAGTTGGACATGAATTCCAAAGTGTTGAAGGGAATATTGCGTATGATCAAAGTATAGTAAGCTTAAAGGAATTGAGAATCAATGAAGAGATGACAGAGTATGAATTAAATGGTGAGGTTGATATAGGTGAAAAAGAATTTTCTAACCTTAATATTAGGATGTTTGATGGAAGAGTAAAGGAATTAACAGAGTTTTTACCATTAAAGAATGCATATGAAATCCCTCATAACTTCTTTGGTACAGTAGAGATTGATGGTAAATTTATTGCTCCCCAAATTAAAGGACGTATTCTGTTAGAAGATATGGACCAAGACGGATACTTAATTATTAATGGGGACTATGATTTTAATACAGGAGCAGATTTACATTTGGATGCTAATAGGTTTTCTTTGGCTCCTTTTAATAAGTTTATTCCAATAGAAACGCAATTATTAGGAAGTCTACAGGCACAAGCAGATTTAAAAGGGAAATTAAGTAGTTTAAGGATTAATTCAGATATTAAGATTAAAGATGGTTATATTGGAAAGCAACATTATGATTCATTAAGAGGAAGTTGGGTTTTAGAAGAAGGTAGTCAAATAAAGTTGACTAAACCACTGAAACTTTCACTTAATGAAGAGAATTTAGTAATTATTAATGGTTATTTTCCTCTGTTATCTAAAAGTGCCCCGCTTTATATTGATGCTGACTTGAAGCAAGGTGATTTAAGTATATTATCATCTTGGTTAGAGGGGTATAGAGTAGTTAAGGGGCGAAGCAATTTATCGTTGACTGTCTTTGGAAGTAGAGAAGAGCCATACTTTACTGGTCAATTAGAAGTAGCGGCTGAGGAATTAAATGCAGCTAATCTATCAGCAAAAATTAATGATTTAAAAGGAAATTTAGATATTGAAGGGCAAAGTATAAATATTAGGCGATTGAATGGTCATTATGGAGGAGGTAGATTTAGGACTAGAGGAAAGATTGCACTTAATGATTGGAACTTTGGTAAGCTTAATATAAATTTTGATGGTAATGATATCCCTATTTCTCACGGCTCATGGCAAGGGGAGAATGATGCCAACTTGACAGTGACCGGAACTTTACAGCAACCATTAATAAGTGGTAATATATTAGCTCATGATACTAAGATATTAATACCATTTAAGTGGCCAACTGGTTCAGCAAGTTCTGATCCATTTATTAGACCTAAATTCGACCTAAGAATTACGCCTAATGAAGATGTGAAGGTTTATAATGATAATATAGATATTTTGGTTGAAGAAGGTGAATTACAACTAGTTACGACTGAAAACGGTTTAGAGTTAAATGGTAAGTTAAGGTCTAAGACAGGTAACTTTAACTATTATAATACAGATTTTGAATTACAATCAGGAGTAGCTAATTTTGATAACTACAAACGTTATATCCCAGAACTTAATTTAGTAGCTAAGACAGAAATAGTTAATTTGACTCAACAACAGAACGATAATTCTAATGAATTAACTAAAACTGACGAGGTTCAAATTACGCTGAAGTTAAATGGTCCTGCCAACCAGATGAATATTAATTTTGAATCTGATCCACCTTTAAGTCAAAAAGAGATCATTAATCTATTAGCTAGTCGAGGAGGCTTAGGCAGTCTTTTAAATGGGAATTATGAAGAGATAATTCAAGATGAGCTATGGAGAATGATTGAGACTGGAATTAGAGTTGAGTTATTCTCAAATATTGAAGAAACTTTAGAAGCTAAATGGAGCCTTGATGAGTTTAAGATTTATTCAGGCTTAGGAGATAATTGGAAGTTTAGAATGGGCAAATATTTAACAGATGAACTATTTGTTAAGTATAATCACGTCTTTAATGAAGAGGAAGAACGTTCAATTGGCTTTGAGTATCAGATGATCGACGGATTAAAGGATATTATTTTGGATGGCTCTATAAATAATCAGAATGAATATCAATTAGAGTTAGAAGCTAATTTTCCGTTTAATTAATTTTTGAATTAGAATAATAAGGAGGAGTCAACTTTGCGTAGAAGATTAAAGGTACTATCAGTATTAGTTAGTCTAATAATTTTAATAAGTACTAGCGGTTTGACTTTAGCAGCAACTAAAAAACCAGTAGAACAAGGTAATCTTATTACGGCTATTGAAGTAGCAGGGAATAATAGAATTCCTGCTAAAGAGATTTTAGATGTTGTTAGTACAAAGGTTGGAGAAGAAATTTCTAATAAAAAGTTACAAGATGACTTACAAGCAATATTCGATTTAGGCTACTTCTTTGATGTACAAGTTTCTTTTCAGAATTACAAGAATGGTGTTAAGTTAATCTTTGAGGTAGTAGAAAATCCTGTCTTAAATAAGATTAAATTTAAAGGCAATAAGGTTATAACTGATAAAAAGTTAGAGGAAATACTAAATTTGAAGACGGATGAAATGTTAAATACTAATCAGCTAAATAAAAAATTACGAGAAGTAGAGTCATATTATCAGGATAAAGGTTATATCTTAGCCTATGTAAAAGATATTTTAGTTAAGAATGATGGGACTTTAGTGGTTAGTATCGATGAAGGTACCTTAGCTGGCATTAAGATTAAAGGAAATAAGAAGACTAAGGATTTTGTTATCAAACGTAAGTTATCTTTACAAGTAGGTGATGTCTTTAATGTTAAACAGATGCAAGAGGATTTAAGGGCAGTTTATAATTTAGGGTTCTTTAAAGATATTAAACCTAAGTTAGAGAAGAAATCATCAAATAAGAATGATGTAGTCTTAACTATCGAAGTAGAAGAAGGAAAGACTGGTAACTTCGGTATAGGTGCTGGTTATAGTAGTGCTGATGGTTGGCTTGGTTATTTTGAAGTACAAGAGAAGAACCTAATGGGAAGAGCACAAAGACTTAGTTTTCGTTGGGAGTTTGGCGAAAAAGACACTTATGAGTTAAGTTTTTTTGAACCATGGGTCTTTGGTACAGAGACTTCATTTGGCTTTAGTATTTATGATCGTACGGATGAGAAGACAGGAACTTTTACTGATGAGAATAATAATGTCTCTGAAATTGATTATGAGGAACAAGAAAAAGGAGGTAGTATTACCGTAGGGCATCCATTAGGATTTGATATAGATGGATATCTAAAGTATGAATATGAAAATACAACTAAAGAAGCTTTGAATAGCGAAACAACTGCTGAAATTCCTGTGGAAGAACGGGAAGGTAGTACACGAAGCTTGACTTTCTCTGCAGTAAGAGATACAAGAGATAATATCTTTAACCCAACTGATGGGCGTAAGGACCGTTTTTCTGTTAAATATGCTGGGCAATCATTAGGCGGTGATTATGACTTTACTAAGTATCAGCTAGATTTAAGAGATTATACGCCGGATTTTTGGTTTGAAGATAATAGCTGGGCTTTTCGATTTAAGACAGGATTAAGTGAGGGAGAACTTCCAAATCATGAACTTTATCGAATAGGTGGTGCTCAATCTTTAAGAGGTTTTAAAGAGGATAAGTTTAGTGGTGATTCGATGGCATTAGCAAATATAGAGTATAGAATTCCAATAGCTGATAATTTTACTGGCGTTTTATTTACTGATGTTGGTGAGGCTTGGAAAGAAAGCGAAGGTCAAACTTTTGAAATGGATAATTTAAAGAAATCAGCAGGTTTAGGTGTCAGATTTAAGACACCGATTGGACAATTAAGGTTAGATTATGGTTTCCAAAAGAATGATTCTAGATTACACTTTAGTTTAGGACAGTCATTCTAAATATTAGCACGGGAAGGGGCTAAAATAATGTTAAAAATGAAAAGTTTAAAAGGAGTATTGGTTCTATCACTAGTTTTAATGATGGGAGTAGGTGCATTCGTTCTATTATCACCACAGGTGCAAGCAGAATCTAATGAGCAGCATAAGATTGCGTATGTAAATTTGCAGAAGATATTTAATAATCATCCAGAAAAACTTAAGGCTGAATCAAGATTTAATCAAGTAGTACAAACTTTACAACAGAATTTAAAGACAGAGTTAGAAGCTAAGCTTAAAGATGTATCAGGAGAAAAAAGACAACAATTAATTAATCAATATAAGCAAAGACTAAATAGAGAAGTTAATGAGCGGCAGCAAAAGTTAATTAAACCTGTCATGCAAAAGATTGATGCTACTATTAAAGAGGTAGCTGCTGAGCAAGGTGTAGATATTGTGGTAGAAAAAGGTGTCGTTATCTATGGTGGATATGACTTAACTCCTAAGGTTTTAGCTAAAGTTAAAGCAGAAACAGGAGACAAGACGAAGAATTAATTTAGCAGAATATGCATTAGGAAGTAGGTGGACTTAGAGTGCTAAAAAAGTCTTTAAGTAGATTATTCTTTATGTTCTTTTTGCTAATCTTATTGGTTCAGTTGGTAGGTTGTAGTAGTGATAGTTTAGCTGTTAATAAACCTGACCAAAATAATAAGACTAAGGTTATTAATAATGAGACAAAAGAGCCTAAGCAACAATTAGAAGATAAGTCTAATGACAGCAATCGAATAGGGGCAGTAGATTTAGAAGAAATTAGAGCTGCACATCCTGAAATTGCATCACTGATGAATTTGAACGAACGAATTAAAGAGATTAAGGTAAATTTAAAAGAACAGAGTGAACTTGCAAAATTAACTAAGAATAGTCAAAAAGATAATACTGAAAGTATGAATTACCAATTAGAAAGACGTTTAAAAATGATCAAGAAGAAGTATCAAGCACGAATAGATAAGAGAGTTGAAGAAGCAAAGAGCTCTCTATCAGCATATCAAGATAATATTAAACAAGAACTACAAAATAAAATTGAAAAGAAAAAAAGGGAGATCCAGAAGGATTTAGAGGCTAAAGTAACTCAGAAGAAGTTAGAACAGCAAGAGAATTTGAAAAAATATAGTAAGAAACTAAAGGATGAATACTATCTTAAGCTTTTAAATATAAGATTAAAATTACAGATGTTGCAATTATCTCCTAAAGAGAAGCAGGAGTATCAGGAGAAATTAAATAAATTAAAGAAAGAGCGGGCAGAGAAGCTAAAGACAAAACAAGCTGAATTAGAGAGTGAGTATAGGGACTTTGTCCTCAAACAGCAAAAGCAAGCTGATAAAGAATTTAAGAATTATCAACAAGAATTAACTAAAACTATGCAAAAGAAGGTTACGAAGAAGAAAGAGGCGGTTAACCAAGAATTACAAGATTATATTGCTAAACAGAAGAATCTTTTAGAAGCAGAAACTAAGGAAAAACGAACTAATTTAAAGAATAAATTTAAAGAGACGGTTATGGAGACTAGTAAGGAATTAAGTACCAACCTTGAGCAACGAAATAAAGAGTTATTAGATAATTTAAATGAATTAAAGAATGAACGTAGTAAACTACAAAGAAAGATCATGCAGGATATTAAAGAACAGATAGCTAAGATAGCAAAAGACAGAGGGTTAGAAACAGTTTTAGTTAACTATTATAGTAATTTATCAGCAATTGATATTACAAGTGAAGTAATCACTGGTTTGAAAAATTCGATAGAAGAATAGAGGGAGGTTGTTAGATGAGAGGTAATAGACTACTAAAATTACTTTTATTAAGTATAGTAATTTTAGTTCTGGTTGCTGGTTGTGCTTCCCAAGAGCTAAAAATAGCTGTTGTTGATATGAAGAAGGTAGTTGAGAATAGTAAACAGGTTCAGGTTTATCAAAAGAATCTGGATAAAGAATTGAATGCATTACAGGAAGAATATGCGGCTAAGTTAAAGAAGATAGAGGATGTACAGGTTTTAGAACAAAAACGCCAAGAGGCGTATGAAAAGAGTCAAAAGATAAAGAAGAAGATGGAGTCACAGCTTAAAGATACTATTAACGGAGCGATTGAAAAAGTAGTTAAGAAGCAGAAGGTAGATATAGTTTTACGCAAGTCTGATACGAAGTACGGAGGTATAGATATTACTGATAAAGTTATTAAAGAATTACAATAGACTACGTATTTCAGTAATAATTATTATAGTTGGGATTATTTTGAGGTATGATATCTTTAGTAAGCTTTTTAGGTATGGCATACTTAAAAAGCTTACTAAAATTTAGTTGTTTCTGTAGGGAGGGAAGAAGTTGGTTTTACAATTAAAGGAGTTAGCTCAATTAGTAGATGGTCAAATAGTAGGGGATGCAGACTTGGAAATATCTGGTGTGGGAGGAGTTAGCGATGTGCAAGATGGAGAGATAACCTTTGCTCAAAATGATGATTATTTAGCTAAAGCTGAAGCTAGTTTAGCAGAAACGGTTATAGTTTCAAAGGATATCTCAGAAGATATTGAATCTAAAAAGACATTATTAATAGTAGATAACCCTCGTTTAGCATTTGCTAAGATTGCACAAGAGTTTGCACCTCAATTATATGAGACTAATGAAGTTCATCCAACTGCTGTAATAGCTGATGATGTTCAATTGGGTGAAAGAGTTTCAATTGGACCTAATGTTACTATCGGGTCTGGTAGTCAGATAGCTGATGACGTTCGAATAGCTGCTGGGGTCTATATTGGAGAAGAAGTAGTTCTTGGAGCTGAAACTTTAATTCATCCTAATGTAGTAATTAATTATGATACAACGATTGGAAATAACGTTATTATTCAGGCAGGAGCTATATTAGGAAGTGATGGATACGGGTTTGAAAGTGATGCCACCGGGCATTGTAAAATTCCACAACTTGGTAATGTAATTATTGAAGATGAAGTGGAAATAGGAGCTAATGTTACTATAGACCGAGGAGCTACCGGGGCAACTATAGTGGGCAAAGGTACTAAAATTGATAACCTAGTACATATCGCCCATAATGTTCGAGTAGGCGAAAACTGTTTATTAATTGCACAAGTAGGGATTGCAGGTAGCGCTAAGATAGGAGATTGGGTTAGGTTAGCTGGGCAATCAGGAGTAGTAGGCCATTTAGAGGTAGGCAAGAATACTACTTTAGCTGCTAATAGTATTATTACGAATGATGTGCCTCCTAATTCTTTCTATTCTGGATATCCGGCACGCGAACATAAATCAGAAATGAGGATTAAAGCTGCAAGAAGAAAGTTACCAGATATGGTAAAAGAATTAAGAAGTTTAAGGAAGGAAGTAAAAGAATTAAAAGCACAATTAAGGGAGGAAGGAATTGATGAAGATAGATAAAAGAGTTGGATTCTCTATGTTATTGATTGGGTGTTTAGTGGTCGTTTTAGCTGGAAATGCTCTAGCTGCAACTGCATCGATGGGCGGTTATAGTGGTTTGATTCGTATTCCTACTACTGATATATTATCAACTAATAAAGCTACAGTTGGTTATCAGCGAGTTGATAATGGAGATAAGGTATTATTTAACTATGGAGTAGAAGATGCAATTGAATTGGGATTGACAGGTTATTGGTATGAAGCAGGTCAGATTGATGAAAGTGATTTGAATTTAAATGCTAAATTACGTTTTATGAATGAAACTTCAAATCAGCCAGCAGTAGCATTAGGTTTAATGGGTGAAGATTTATATGTAGTAGCGAGCCAAAATTTAAATTATAATGGAATTCGTGGTCACGTGGGAGTTGGAAATGGTGACTTGGATGGAGTATTTGCTGGTTTTAGTAAGACATTGAATCCAGTAACTATTTCTACTAGTAGTCAGAGTCAATTTCAAGTGCCGATAACTACATTAATGGCAGAGTATGCTGCTCAAGATTTTAATATAGGAGCAAGATTTAAATTTAACTCAAAAATTAACTTTAATATAGCACTAGAGGACCTTTCTGAACTATCCGCTGGTCTTAGTTTTAATAGCAAATTTTAAATAAATTGATTTAAAGCCATTCTAAGTGATACTTAGAATGGCTTTTTGCATATTAATAAATGGTATAACCACAAAAAGGTCACCTTTCGCGGCAGAATACATTTTTCGAAACATCTAAGGTTCGTATCCGCCAAAAATAAGGCTTCCTAATCTATAGGACGTCCTGTCCTGAGATTAGCTCACCACATCCTGTGGCTCGGCCATATTTTCGGCTACTACTCACCAAGATGTTGACCGAAAAATGTATAATTTACTCAATATGACCTTTTTGTGTTCTAATCATAAATTTATTTCAGCAGCTTGTTAACTTTATCTACCTATTAAATCCATTAATTACCTTCTCTATACTATTTACCAACATTGATGTAAATGTTATAATTGACAAGGATAGGAGGGAAAGTAATGCAGATTCTGAGAAACAGATTTCGGAAAGACCTTCTGGTTTGGTTAATTCTTGTAATTCTAATCGGTAGTGGCTTGGCCACAGCTATCGGCTATTTAGCAGATAGTTATTTTGGAGATACTGTTGATGGTCTGCTTGGGGGCTATGGAGAGTATGATTTCTTATTGACAATTAATCAGGAACTGAGAGATTCAGCATATAAGGAAGTTAAACAGATTATAAGTAATAGATTTCCTGGTTCAAAGCTAAAAGAGGGTGTAACTGTAGCGGGGAAAGCTAATTACTTTTTGAAGTTAGATGATAATTTTAGAAACCGTGCGGTTTTCTCACAGTTTGAAAAAGAGTTTGAGCAGGTGGTTGGTTTAGAGAATGTATCTTTAATTACTGAACCTAAGCTTTCACTGCGAGGAATGCTTGGTAATACAAATGAGATTTTAGGCGAGAAAGTTTCTGCATTAGAAGAAGTTAACTTTGTTTTGACTGCTGGGTCAGGGCTAGATGTTATCCTTAAACCTAATGCTAATCCGAAGAGGGTAGAGCGGAAGATTGAGGATATTTTAGATAAACACAAAGTTTTGCAGATAAGATTTCCTATAGAAAAAGAAGCACGAGAACTTACTGATTTAAATGCTGGTTTACGTCAGCAATTAGAAAAAGAGTTCTCTGGTCAAAACTTACAGAGTTTAAATGCAGGTCAACGTGAGAACTTAGATGACTTAATAAAGACTATGAATCAGATGAAGAAGTTCTTGTTAGAGTACGCTACAATAGTTCGTGTTAAAATTCCAGATGATTTAAAAATGAATAAGAGTCTGTCTTTGGCTATGGCAGGCGGAGACGTTCCGTTATCTATCGGTCAAAAGATTAGCTCTAAAACTATTTTATTGTCCTCTTTACAAAAAGAAGAAGGAGTATTGAAGGCGATTATAAGTAGAGGTGATGGAGCCCAAATTCTTAATCAAGATGTATATTTAATAGGTAGTTCTGGTAGAGTAATTAAAAAAATAGGAAAGTCGGAGGTTAAGCGACCTCGCTATCTATTAAAGAAAGCAGCTAATGAGACGGAAAAAGTGCTTCCGCAATTAAACTCTATTTTAACTAATACTGAAGAAGTTAATCAACGTCTATTACAATGGTTAACTAATTATGAAAAGGGCTTAGGCAAGATTCAGGGCTTACAGCAAAAACTTACTGAAGAACAAGGGAAGTTAAATAATTTTGTTCTTAGCAACCAGGAGGACTTAAAGGAATTATTGGAGATTGTAACACGGATTACAGATATTACTACTCGTTTAGAAGAGACCTTGAGTAAATTAGAGTTCTTACAGCAGGAATTACTAGGAATGAGTTCTAATTTTAAAGATTTTGAAAGGGATTTAGAGCGACAAATGGTATTTTTGACTTTAGCAGGTGTGGAAGATAAACGATTAACGAAGTTAAAAGACTCTATTCATACTATGCGTCAACAGATTACTGGGAATATGGATTCTATAATTAGTAAGATTAATCGTTATAATCCATTGTTAAATAAGTTTCGTTATTGGAATAATAATTTAGAGAAACTCAAGAAGGTACTACAAGTGAGTCAGTCTAAGAGTATACAACCAGAAAAGGTTGAGGAGTTATTAAATGTAGTGACAAGAGATATTAATAAGACGATTAATGGTTTAGATGAAGTAGAACGTACCAAATTAAAGGATAGATTAGCAAATCTTAAAGACAATTTGACGAAGTTGGAAGGATTGAACTTAACTTTGGTTAGTAAACAATTAGGTAGAATGCAACAGGCACTACCTAACCTTAAAGATGAAGAGATTACAGGAACTATAAAGTTATTAGATAAGTATTTAGCTGGTCAAGTACTACCAGGAGAAGCTATTTATTTCTTAGTTAATGATGATGTGAATAAACAAAAATTGCAAAAGGAAGTCAATAATTACTTTAATGATCAAAAAATAGATCAATTGTTCACTGAAGCAGGGATTATTAAGCCCAATATTCGTGGTGAACTCTTTAAAATCTTAGGAGAGGTAAGGGTAACTTTAACAGCTTTAATCGCTTTAATCTTTACTGCTTTAGTTCTATTAATCGACCAATCATTAGTGATGATTACTATGCAGCGTATGAATCAAGAGTCTGATAATAGATTAAGTAGATTTTTAAATTCTAGTTATCTATACGGTTTTTTACTAGGTGGATTGCTTTTGAGTGCTATATTCTATCTTTCTCAAGCTAAATTTCCGTATTTGAGTTTAGAGTATATCTTTATTATTGGTGGGCTATTGGGAGTTCTATCTGCTAATAAGGCTGTAGCTATCAATCCGATAGATGAGTCTGAAATCTTAGCGGGAGAAGCTCTTGGTCTAAATTATACAGAAATTATGCATGAAATTGTTATTCCTAATGGAAGACCTGGTTTTTTGACCTTGCTGAATAGAAAAGAAATGATATTTAGGTGATTGTTTACACTTGATATTTAGGAATGATGTGATATGCTAATGTTAGAAGTGCGTAATTTATACAAATCATATGAAAAGTTGCAGGTTTTAAAGGGAGTTAACTTTACTGCTCAAAGAGGAGAAACAGTAGTTATTATGGGGCCAAGTGGTTGTGGTAAGTCCACAACTATTCGCTGTATAAATCGTTTGACGGAACCGGATAAAGGTCAGATTATTTATAAAGAGCAAGACCTTCTAAAGTTAGAAAAAGAGGAGTTATTAAAAGTTAGGCAGGAGATTGGCTTTGTCTTCCAAAACTTTAATTTAATCAATAGATTAAATGTTTTTGACAATATTATGTTAGCGTTGTTAAAGCAAGACTTATCATTAGAAGAAAAAAGATTGCGAGTTGAGGAGAGTCTAAGACAAGTAAAACTAATGGATTTTGCCGAAAGCATACCTAAAGACTTAAGCGGAGGCCAAAAGCAGCGGGTAGGGATTGCAAGGAGTTTAGCTTTGCAACCTGATCTAATGTTATTGGATGAGCCTACTGCTGCTTTAGACCCAATTTTAGTGAAAGAAGTACTTGATGTTTTAGAAAAGGTAACAGCTAATCGAACTCGTACTCTCTTAATCGTAACTCATGAAATAGCTTTTGCATATAAAGTAGCAGATAGAATCTTATTAATGGATGATGGTAAGATAGTTGAAGCAGGAAGCCCTAAACAGATTTTTGAAACTCCAAACTCAGAGATTGGCAAAAAATATAAAGATTTATTCGAATATGAATAAAATTAGTAGAATAGTTGCAGGAAATCTAAAGTTTTTATGGAAATAGATAAAAGTTATGGAGTGGGAAGGGGGAAACAATGCGTTTGAATTCTGAATGGCAACATACATTAAAACAAGAGATTTCGTATAAAGGTATAGGCTTACACACTGGAGAGGAAGTAAATATTACTTGCAAGCCGCTTCCAGCTAATAGTGGGATAATCTTTAGAAGAGTTGATTTACCGTCAGGGCCAGAAGTAGAAGCAAAAGTAGAGAATGTAATAGCTACTAAGCGTTCTACTACTATAGGAAATGAAAATTGTGAGATAAATACTACAGAACATCTGTTAGCTGCCTTGAATGGTATAGGGGTTGATAACCTCCTAATTGAGATTGATGCTAATGAGGTTCCGGTTACTGATGGTAGTGCTAAGGTCTTTTTAAATCTTTTACAGAAAGCTGGGATTAAAAAGTTAGATGTTAAAAGGAAAGTTTATGAGGTGCGAGAAGCAATTTGGGCAAGAGAAGGAGATGCTTATTTAATCGCTCTGCCATTTTCGAATTTTAAAGTAAGTTATACTTTTGTTAGTGATCATGTAGCGATTGGAAATCAATTTAAAGAATTTATTATAGATAAGGAAGTTTTTGCTCATGAGATAGCTCCTAGTCGAACATTTGGCTTTGAAGCAGAAATAGAGGCTTTACAGCAACAAGGCTTAGCATTGGGAGGAAGCTTAGAGAATGCAGTCTTGATCGGCGAAGAAGAGGTAGTTAATGAGTTGCGTTTTGTAGATGAGATAGTTAGGCATAAGATCCTTGATATAATTGGTGATTTAGCCTTGATTGTCCCATTTAAGGGACATATTATTGCTGTTCGTTCTGGACATGCTCTTAATAGAAAATTGGCTGTCAAGATTCAAGAACATTTAATAGGTGGTAAGAATAATTAAAAAGCAAGGAGGATGAATTATGTTAGACATTAAGCAGATTAAAGAGGTTTTACCACATCGGTATCCTTTTCTTTTAGTAGATAGAATTTTGGAGTTTAAACCGAAGGAGAAGGTTGTAGGCTTAAAGAATGTGACTGTTAATGAAGAGTTCTTTAATGGACATTATCCGGAGCATCCAGTAATGCCGGGAGTTTTGATTGTAGAGGCTATGGCACAAGTAGGTGGCTTTGTTATGATGGATAGTGATGAAGTAAAAGATAAGGTGCCTTATTTTGCTGGGATAGATAAAGCTCGTTTTAGGAAGCCAGTAGTCCCAGGAGATCAGTTAATTATTGAAGCAGAAGTTTTGAAGTTGCGAGGTAAGATTGGTAAGATAGCGACTAAAGCATTAGTTGATGGTGAGGTTGTTGCTGAAGCTAAATTAATGTTTGCAGTTCAAGATAAATGATTATGATCTAATTAGAATATTGACTTAATATAGAGGAGGAAGAATAATGAAAAAGAAAAATCAGAAGAATAATGTTGTGCATATGGCGAATATTCATGATACGGCAGTGATTTCTTCTGGAGCAAAGATAGAAAAAGATGTTGAAATTGGGCCGTATGCAGTAATTGGTGAAAATGTGGAGATCGGTGAAGGAACGACAATAGGGCCTCATGTAGTAATAGATGGTTGGACGAAAATTGGTAAGAACAATAAATTCTTCACAGGAGCTTCTGTTGGCTTAGAACCTCAAGATTTGAAATTTGATGGAGAAGAAAGTTATTTAACTATTGGAGATAACAATACTATTCGCGAATATGCAACTATCCATCGTGGGACTGAAAATGGCGGTGGAGAGACTAGAGTCGGTAATAATAACTTAATCATGGCTTACTGTCATATTGCTCATGACTGTCAATTAGGTGATAATATAGTTATGTCTAATGCCGCTAACCTAGCGGGCCATGTATTAGTTGAAGATTCAGCGGTTATTACAGGTTTAACAGGAGTGCATCAGTTTGTGAGAATTGGGAAGATGGCGATGGTAGGTGCAAATTCTAAAGTAGTAAAAGATGTACCTCCATATATCTTAGTTGATGGCCGTCCAGCATCAGTAAATGGAATTAACGTAGTCGGTTTAAGAAGAAATGGTGTGACACCTGAATTAAGAAAAGAGATTAAGAGAGCATATAAGTATCTATACCGTTCTAATAATAATGTTTCACAGGCTATCGAGAAGATGGAGCAAGAGTTAGATAGTAGTCCTGAAATTGAACATTTCTTACGGTTCTTACGAAATGCACAACGAGGAATCTGTAGATAAAGTAATGTAGATTTGGGAGGATGACTATGAAAAGAGTTGGATTAATTGCTGGTAACGGGGATTTACCAATATATTTTGCTGAAGCTGCAAAGAATAAAGGAGTAGAAGTAGTAGCTATTAATATTACTGCACAGGCTCCGAGCGATAGATTAGAATCGATTGTTGATGAAAATTATGAGATTAGTGTTGGTGAATTAGACCGTATTATTAAGCGCTTACAGGCAAGTGAAGTACAAGAGCTAGTTATGGTAGGTAAAGTGAATAAAGATTTACTCTTTAATATAGATTTTGATAAGCGAATGCTAGCTTTATTAAATAGTCTTGAAGAGAAGAATGATGATGCAATCTTGCTAGCATTAGTTGAAGAATTGGAACAAGAAGGTATTGAGGTTAAAGAACAGACGACCTATATTGAAGAACTATTATCGCAGACTGGAGCTTTAAATCAAGTTGAACCAACGGAAGAAGAGTTGGCTGATATGAGATTTGGTTTTAAGATGGCTAAAGGTATCGGTGGCCTAGATATTGGGCAGACCGTAATTGTTAAAGAAGGAGCTGTAATAGCGGTTGAGGCTATTGAAGGGACTGATGAGACTATTCTCCGTAGCGGTCGATTGACTGATGGTGGAGTAGTAATGGCTAAAGTTAGTAAGCCTGAACAAGATTTTAGGTTTGATATACCGACTGTCGGTGTACAAACGATTAAGAATTTAATTGAAGTAAGAGCCAAAGGGCTTGTTATTGAAGCAGGAAAGACATTTGTAGTAAATCGAAAAGAAGTCTTTCGCTTGGCTAATGAAGCTGGGATTTCGATTGTAGCAATGTAGATTGGTTGATAGAATGAGGTGAAAGGATGGCTAAGGTATTAGTAGTAGCCGGTGAAGCATCTGGAGATATGCATGCTGCTCATGTTATTGAAGAGATGAAGAAGTTAGATTCTAATTTAGAGTTTATAGGAATCGGTGGACAACAGATGGCTGAGGTAGGAGTAGATATAATATTCGATCCTACGGAATTGAGTACAATTGGCTTTATAGAAGCCTTTAAACATCTACGTTTGATGTATCAGGTTTTAGATAAACTAGAGCAAGCGATTGATCGTGAAGATCCAGATGTGGCTTTATTGGTAGACTATTCGGGGTTTAATTTAAAAGTTGCAAAATTGACTAAGAAGAAAGGGGTGCCGACAGTTAATTACTTTGCTCCTTCAGCTTGGGTTTGGGGTAAATGGCGAGCTAAGAAGATGGCCAAACGTCAGGCGAGGATTGCTTCTGTCTTTCCTATGGAAGAGGAAGTTTATCGTGAAGCAGGAGCGGATGTAAATTTTGTAGGTCACCCTTTATTAGATATAGTTGAAACTGAATTAGACCGAAAAGAGGCAGCAGAAGAATTTGGGATTGATATAGATAGAGAGATTATTGGTCTTTTGCCGGGAAGTAGAGAGCAAGAGATTAAGAGTCTGTTACCACCAATGTTAGCAGCGGTAGAAAAGTTAAAAGCCAAAGAGCCTAAGCGACAATTTATCTTACCAGTAGCAGAGACTATTTCTAAGGGATTAATTGCGGAGATAATGGGTAATTATTCAGTAGATATTAAAGTTGTTACTGGAAATTCTTATGAAGTAATGGATTTATCCACATTAATTATTGTTGCTTCTGGCACGGCAACTTTAGAGGCGGCCTGTTTAGGTACGCCAATGGTAATTATTTATAAAACATCGTTATTAACCTGGTGGTTAGGAAGATTATTAGTTAAACTTCCCTACGTTGGCTTACCGAATATAATTATGGATAAGGAGATAGTTCCTGAACTATTACAAGATGAAGTTGATGCGGAGAGGATAGCTGCAGTTAGTTCAGAAATCTTAAATTCACCAGAATATTATAATCAAATTAAGGAAGATTTAGAATCAGTAGTAACTAAATTAGGAACTAGCGGTGCAACTAAGAAAGTGGCACAGATGGTTTTAGAAGTAGGAGGAGTGACTTAAGATTGGAATTAATGAAGAGAGTATTAAGTTATGTGAAACCTTATCGGAAGCGATTGGCAGCAGCGATCTTTTCTATGATTTTGCATTCATTCTTAACTATTTTATTTATTAAAGTATTTAAGGATTTAATTGATACCATGATTAATAATATTTCTAATACTGGTGAAGGTTTAGTCAAACTTAGTTGGGTAGCTGTAGGAATTATTGGTGTCTTCTTCTTTAAAGGAGTTGCCTATTATGGACAGAAGTATTTGACATCTTATGTAGCGCAGAAGGCGATTAGAGATATCAGAAATGAATTATATGATCATTTACAGAAGCTATCACTAAGTTTCTATGATGAAATGAAGACAGGGCAGATTATGTCACGGGTGACTAATGATGTAGGCAAACTACAGAGTGCTATAGTCTCCGGTGCGATTAGTCTATTTTATAAATCATTTACTTTAATTGGAGGGCTTGGTTATCTATTTTATCTGAGTTGGAAGTTAGCTTTAGCTGTAGTCTTAATCTTTCCGGCGGTAACTTATGTCTTTATTAAATTTAATAAAAGGATTCGTGAAGTAAGCCGTAGGGTACAGGCTAAGATAGCTGATATTACTGATGTTCTCCAGGAAACGATTACAGGAGTAAGAATTGTTAAAGCATTTGGACAGGAAGATTATGAATACGAAAAGTTTAGTCAAGAGAACCATGAGAACTTTCGAGCTACAATGAAGAATACTCAATTAAGTGCTAGTTTGACGCCGATTGTTGAGATATTAGCTTCATTCGCTTTTACTTTTGTCTTATGGTATGGTGGTTATGAAGTAATAAAAGGGAATATGACTCCCGGAGAGCTACTAGCGTTTTTTACTCTCTTGATTACTATTTCTGATCCTATTAAATCTTTAAGTAAATTAACTAGTACTATTCAACAGGCTTTAGCAGCAGCGGATAGAATCTTTGAGATTATGGACATAGATATCGAAATTAAAGAGAAAGAAGATGCAATTGAGCTTGAAGATGCTAAAGGGAAGGTCGAGTTTAAAGATGTCTATTTCAGTTATAATGAAGAAGAGGTAGTATTAAAAGGAATTAATCTAGTAGCTAATCCAGGTGATATAGTTGCCTTAGTTGGACCAAGTGGTGCTGGCAAGTCTACATTAGTCGACTTGATTCCTAGATTTTATGAACCACAAAGTGGTGACATATTATTGGACAATTACAATATAAAGGATTTGACGATTGCTTCTTTAAGAGATAAGATGGGAATAGTACCTCAAGAGACTATCTTGTTTGGGGGAAATATTAAAGAGAATATTGCTTATGGTTCTATAGATAGAAGTGAAGAGAAGGTTATTGCAGCGGCTAAAGCAGCTAATGCTCATGAATTTATTACTGAATTTCCGGCGGGATATGAAACTGAAATCGGTGAGCGAGGAGCCAGTCTATCTGGAGGGCAGCGACAGAGAATCGCTATAGCTCGGGCTATTTTGAAAGACCCTAAGATATTAATCTTAGATGAAGCTACCTCTGCTTTAGATACAGAATCAGAAGCATTAGTACAAGAGGCTTTAGAGAGATTAATGGAAGAAAGAACTACTTTTGTAATTGCGCATAGACTATCAACAGTTTTAAATGCAGATAAGATAGTTGTATTAGATGAAGGTGAAATAGTTGAGATAGGAACTCATGATGAACTATTAGAGAACGGTGGGCTTTATAGTCATTTATATGAGGTTCAATTTACAGAGTAGAATTTAGAGCTACCATAATTAATTAATATCAGCTGCAAATTCCGCAACGCCTTACGCAAGATTAAGCATGGGCTGTTTAAACTCCCTAACGGTCAGACAAAAACAGCCTTAATCATGCTTAATCTTACTCCAGGCTGCTCCATTTTAAAGGCTTAATATTAATTAATTATTACTAGCAATTAATGACTAATATAGTAGGGAAATATTAAAGGATGATATCGATGAAAAAACGACTTAAGACGTTTTTTATATATTTATTTTCATTAGCGTTAGTCTTAATAACTAATGCAACCTTACGATTAAAAGTAGTTGGTGAGGATAAGGTTAAGCAGTTAGAGTCGGAGGGCAAGAGTCTAATCTTTGTCTTCTGGCATGGCAAGATGTTGCTGCCGATCTATTATTTTCGGCAGCGCGGATATTATGGCTTGGCTAGTGAGAGTAATGACGGTGAGTATATAAGTAGGGTATTAAAGAAGCTAGGTTGGCAGGTGATTAGAGGGTCTACTTCGAGGGGAAGTGTTCGATCTTTATTAAAGCTGATTAAGGCTTTGAAGCGTGGCAATCAGGTGGCAATTACTCCGGATGGGCCGCAGGGTCCTCGTTATGAGGCGAAAGCGGGGACCGTTTATTTAGCTAAAAAGAGTGATAGTTTGATCATTCCCGTTGGTGTTGCTTTTGCTAAGAAGAAGGTGATCGGTAGTTGGGATAGATTTAATCTACCATACCCTTTTACTAAAGGAAGATTAGTTTTTGGCGATGGTATTGCTGTAGATAGTGATATTGACCAGGAAGGGATCGAAAGAAAGAGGGAAGAGGTTAATAAGGCATTAATTGCTGCTGACAATGAAGCAGAAGAATTACTAAACCAAAACTAATAGGATGGGTTAATTATGAATCAAAAATTAGAGAAGTATCTATTAAAAGTGATTCGGGGTCATAAACAGGGGTTTGTAGCTAAGGTTGTTCTACTCATCTGTACTCTATTAGCAAATATATACTATTTAGGGATTAAGATTAGAAGTAAATTTTATGATTGGGGAATTAAGCGGAGTGAGGAGTTGCCGTGTACTGTAATTAGTGTCGGTAATATTACGGTGGGTGGAACCGGTAAGACTCCCGTTACTCAGCTTTTAGCACGAAAATTTAAAGAACGAGGGTTAAGAGTGGCGATCTTAAATCGGGGCTATAAAGCAGATTTTGAAGATGAGATTGGTTTAGTTTCTGATGGTGAAAAGATATTTATGACACCAGAGGAAGCTGGTGATGAGGCTTTTATGATGGCACAGAGTTTACCAGAAGTGCCTGTGATTATTGGTAGTGACCGAGTAATTACTGGGCGCTATGCTTATGAAAAATTTGATACAGATATTCTTCTATTAGACGATGGTTTTCAGCATTGGCCGTTGGCTAGGGATGTAGATGTGGTAGTGGTTGATGCTACTAATCCTTTTGCTAATGGACGTCTAATACCACGTGGTACCTTACGAGAGCCATTATCTAGCTTGGAAAGAGCAGATATCTTCTTTTTAACCAAAGTAGATCAAGTTTCTAGAGGAAAAATTAATGATATTTGTGCTAAACTTAACGATCACAATCCGATGGCTCTTATCTTTGAGACTGCTCATAGCCCTACTTATTTAAGGACTTTAGGTGAAAATGTAGATTTAGATTCAGAGTTGGATTTAACTGGTAAACGAGTAATGGCTGTTTCTGGCATCGGTAATCCACAATCTTTTGAACAGACTTTAAGGGATTTAGGTGCTGATTTAGTCGATCAATTCAGGTTTCAAGACCATCATAAGTATCAAGATGAAGAGGTTATTGATATCTTTTCTAAGGCTGTAGAACAGAATGTGGAATTAATTGTGACTACGGAGAAGGATGCTGTTAGCATGTCACCGGAGTTGGTTGATAAGATTAAGGGACAAGCTATAGATTTTAAAGTATTAGGAATTACTGTTGATGTATTAACTGAGGAAGTTAGATTTGAAAAGTTATTATCGAAGATGGAGGGAGAAGGATGGAAAGCAAGAGAGTAGTAGGGATTATTCCGGCGCGATATGCTTCAACCCGTTTGCCAGGTAAACCACTGGTGGATATTCGTGGTAAGCCTATGGTCCAACATGTTTATGAAAGGACATCTAAAGCAGCGGTGTTGGATGAAGTGGTTGTAGCTACTGATGATGAAAGGATTAAAGAAGCAGTTCTTGATTTTGGAGGAGAAGTAGTAATGACTTCAAAGAATCATCAAACAGGGACAGATAGATTAGCAGAGGCGGCAAGGGATATTGAAGCAGATGTAATAGTTAATGTCCAAGGAGATGAGCCGTTAATTGCCCCTGAGATGATTGAAGAGGCTGTTAGACCATTGTTGAATAGTGAAGAAGTAGTTATGGGAACCTTGAAAAAAAGGATAAAAGATTTAACTGAATTAAAGAATTCAAATTTGGTTAAAGTAGTTACTGATCAGAATGATTATGCACTCTATTTTTCAAGGGCACCAATTCCTTTTTTGCGTGAAGATAGGGAAGGAATTGATTTTTATAAACATATTGGACTGTATGCTTACCAAAAAAAGTTTTTACTTGACTTTGCTCAGATGGAGAGTACTACATTAGAGCAGATGGAATCTTTAGAACAATTAAGGGCTTTAGAGAACGGATATCGGATTAAAGTAGTTGAGACTAAATATAGTTCTATTGGTGTAGATACTGAAGAAGATTTAGTAAAAGTAAGAGAGATGATGGAGGAGATACAGAATGGTTAAAGAGGTTGTGCTTAATGAAGAGGTTAAATTTGGAGGTCAGAATCGATTTGTTTTGATAGCGGGGCCGTGTGCTATTGAGAGTGAAGATAGATGTCTTAGAGTAGGTGAAGCTGTTAAGGAGATTGCAGAGCGATTAGAGATTCCGTATGTTTTTAAATCATCTTATGATAAGGCTAATCGTTCTTCTATAGAATCTTATCGTGGTCCAGGATTAGAGGATGGATTGAAGGTCTTAGAGAAGGTAAAGAGTGAGTTAGACCTACCTGTTTTATCTGATGTTCATACTGCTGAGCAAGCTAAAATAGCAGCTGAAGTGTTAGATGTAATTCAGATTCCAGCCTTTCTTTCACGACAGACCGATTTGGTGACTACTGTTGGTGAGACGGGAGTGGTAGTTAATGTGAAGAAAGGTCAGTTCTTAGCACCATGGGATATTGATAATGTAGTAGAAAAGATAGAAAGCACAGGTAATGAAAGAATCTTATTGACGGAACGTGGTGTTAGCTTTGGTTATAATAATTTAGTAGTTGATATGCGTTCTTTACCAAGAATGAGACAGACGGGATATCCTGTCGTCTTTGATGCTACTCATAGTGTCCAGTTACCTGGCGGTTCTGGTGATAAGTCTGCCGGAGAGCGAGAGTATGTACCTTATTTAACAAGAGCAGCTATGGGCGCAGGGATTGATGCTCTCTTTATGGAAGTGCATGACCAGCCAGAAGAAGCACTCTGTGATGGCCCAAATATGGTGAGAGTAGATGAATTAGAAGCTATCTTAAAGCAGGCAAAAGCAATAGATCAGATCGTTAAGGAGGGCTAGCTAATGAATGATAAGGAGATCAAAGCTCGTGCGCGAAGAGTTTTAGATATAGAAGCAGAAGCAATTACTAATTTAAGAGATTCAATTAATGGAACCTTTGCTGAGTTAGTAGAAGTAATCCTTGCTTGTTCTGGACGAGTAATTATGACCGGTATGGGAAAGTCAGGTTTGATTGCTAAGAAATTAGCTGCAACTCTTTCTAGTACTGGTACTCCTTCTTTCTTCTTACACCCTGGTGAGGCTATTCATGGCGATCTAGGAATGGTGACTGAGAAGGATATCGTTATTGCACTTTCTAATAGTGGTGAGACAAAAGAAGTAATTCAGATATTACCGATAATTAAACGGATTGGAGCAGAGATTATTGCCTTAACTGGTGGTGTGGATTCTACTTTAGCAGAGAATGCAGACTACTTCTTAGATACTAGTGTTGAACGAGAAGCCTGCCCCTTAGATTTGGCTCCAACGGCTAGTACTACAGCTACCTTAGCTTTAGGGGATGCTTTAGCAGTATCTCTTTTAGAAGCTAGAGGTTTTCAACCGGAAGACTTTGCTTTATATCACCCAGGTGGTAGTTTAGGTAAGAAATTATTACTAAAAGTAGAAGATGTTATGCATGTTCGTGAAAGAAATCCATTAGTTGAGCAAGATAAACCACTGAAAGAAGCTTTATTTACTATGACCTCTACTCAGATGGGTGCAGCTAATATTATAGATGAGAATGGTAAATTAATAGGCATCATTACAGATGGAGATGTCAGACGTCAGCTAGAAGAATCATCGGACCCATTAAGATTACCAACTAAAGAAGTTATGACTGCTGCCCCAACAACGATAACTGCGGATAAATTAGCAGTAGAGGCGGTAAAGATAATGCAGGATAAAGAGATTAGTGACCTGCCAGTAGTAGACAAAGACCACAAACCTCTAGGTATGGTTAACTTCCAAGACTTGCTTAAAGCAGGCGTATTTTAGATAGTTGACAGTGTACAGTTGATAGTTGACAGTTAACTACAATTGATGGATTATAGTTAGTTGAGGGTAAGGTGGTTTTGATGAGGAAGAATGACAGCATTGTTTATAAAAAGGCTTTTAAGTTTTCAGTTAGGATAGTTAAACTATATAGATATTTGCGTGATGAAAAGAAAGAGTATACACTTGCTAAACAGTTATTACGTTCTGGGACTAGTATTGGAGCTAATATTCGTGAAGGTTTAGAAGGGCAGTCGAAAAAAGATTTTATAGCCAAATTATCAATTTCTTTAAAAGAAGCGGCTGAAACGGAATATTGGTTAGAGTTATTGATAGCCTCTGATATTTTAGACAGACAAAAAGTTACTTTAATGTTAGAAGATATATCAGAATTGATCAAAATGTTAACTTCTATACTGAAAACTAGTAAGAGGAATACTTAGAAAATCAAAGATTATTTTGATTGTTATTTAACGTTTAAAATATTAGTTTATTTTTGGTTTAAAGGTTTTTCGGGCTTAACTATCAACTATCAACTATCAACTAGAAAGGGTGTTCATATGAAAAACGAACTAACAAATTTACAAAATATAAAGAGTAAGGCACAAAATATCAAACTATTCATCTCCGACGTTGATGGTGTGTTAACGGATGGGCGGATTATACTTGGGAGTGATGGCCAGGAGTTTAAGTCTTTTAACGTGCAAGATGGAAAAGGAATTAAGTTGGCTCAAGAAGCTGGTATCGAAGTGGCAATCATAACCGGTCGCGAGTCAGAGGCTGTTACGCAACGGGCGAAGGAGTTAGCGATTGAAGAGGTTCATCAAGGGATTGATGATAAAGTAGCTATCTTTAAAGAAGTACTAGCTAAATACAACTTAACTACAGAAGAGGTTGCCTATATCGGTGATGATTTAAATGATCTTCTATTCTTAAAAGAAGTGGGTTTAGCTTTGACTGTAGCAAACGGAGTAGCCGAAGTAAAAGAAGTAGCTGACTATATCACGGATAAGCACGGAGGCCAAGGAGCAGTACGAGAAGCATTAGAATTAATCCTAAAGTTACAAGGCGTATGGCAGCAACTGATTTAAAGCCTATAATTCGGAAGCTCTTTTCTGGGCTTCACTGTCTCGCCCAGCTTAAACTTCAAAGCTCCTTACAGGCAAACCATCCAGTCTATAAACCAAGACTGGCTGTGTAAACTCCTGACGTGAATAAATTCTGCCGCAGCCTATGGTATACTCTACTTTTAATTCGAAGGCTTTTTATTGGGCTTCACTGTCAACTGTCAACTATCAACTGAAAAACGGGGGTTGAATTGAATGAAGGATTTAATCGTATATCTACTATATCGCTGTTTAGAGTTTGTAGTAAACATAGTACCTGAATCGATTGCTTATAAAGTTGGTAAAGCGTTTGGTAATTTAGCTTATATTCTACTTCCTGATCGCCGTCGGATAGCGGTTCAAAATCTACAGTTGGCTTTAAATGTCGATAAAGAGCAGGCTATAGCGTTGACAAAGTCTAATTTCGAACACTTAGGTAAGTTATTAATCGAATTTTTACGTTTTCCGCAGTTAAGTTCGGATAATATAGATGAGTTAGTTGAGGTCGAAGGGGTAGAGTATTTATTGGAAGCTCAGCAGCGTGAAGAAGGTTTTGTTATCTTTTCTGGTCATTTCGGTAATTGGGAGTTGTTAGGAGCTGCTTTAGCTTTGAAAGGATTTCCGGTTAATGCTTTAGCTAGGGATCAGAATAATGAATTAATCAATGAACATATCATAAGTAATAGATTATCGACAGGAATTAATATCTTTGCTGACCGCGGTATGGTTGTTAGGAAGGCTTATCAGGCTTTGAAAAAAGGTGAAGGTCTTTTTGTATTAGGTGACCAAAAAGAAAGAGATGCAGAGGATTTTGTTGAATTTTTTGGTTTAGAAGTAGGTGTGAAATTAGGAACGGTTAATTTGGCGGCTCGGACTAATTCGAACATTATTCCAATGTATATTGCTCGTAAAAGTGAAGGTAAGCATAAAATTATTGTTAAAGAACCGCTAGAAGTAGAGAAGAATATTACCCGTGAGGCTAAACGACAGGTTATGGAAGAATTATATACAACCTTAGAAGAAGTGATCAGAGAGTATCCTGACCAATGGCTCTGGGCACATAAACGTTGGCAGTTATCGTTTGATTATAAATAACTTTGATGAGGAGGGGAGTTAGTGAAGCGTAAATGGATAGTAATAGTTATTATATTATTGATTAGCAGTGGAATGTATTATGGCTTGATGGATGATAAGGATACGAATAATAATTCTATTCAATCCTCTCCCCAGAAGAATAAAGAGCAAGAGTTAACTGATGAAGAAGTTCCGCAGTCTAAGGTAAATGATGCTTTATTGAAGGTTTATAACTTAGATAAAACTACTAGTTTAAGACTAAAAGCTGAAGAGATGATTCAACCTAGCCAACAGAATAAATTTCAACTAAAGAATGTTATGGTGGAAGTCTATCAGGGTCAGGGTAATAATAAAGTATTACAGGCGACTTTAACGGCTAAGAGTGGTCTTTATTTTCCTAAGGACGGAAGATTAAAGTTCTTTAGTCCTCTAAGTATCAGTAATGAAGAAATTAAAGTTCAGGCTGATACTTTGAGTTGGAATCAAAGAGAGAATCGTTGGTTGGGAAGGGGTAATATAGTTATTATTCATAAAGTTAAAGGGGTTAAGCTAAGTGGAGAAGAATTTACTAGTTTTGTTGATTTGGATAAATTAGAAGTTAAAGGTAATGTTAGACTAAAGAGAATAGCTCGGAAGGAAGGTGTAAGCGGTGAAGCGGCGAATAAGTAGTGGATTAGTTATATTAGTTATTACTCTTCTATTAGTGAATTTAGGTTCGATATCGTTATTAAATGCTAAAGAAACTCCTAAAGAGAAATTCGAAATATTAGCTAATGAGATGGTTTTAGATAAGGATACCTTAATTGCTAAAGGGGAAGTCAAGATAACTACAGAACAAGGTAAGATGACAGGTGATAGATTCAAAGCTGACAATCTAAAAGGCAAAGGACTATTGACTGGTAATCCTTTATTAATCAATGAAGGTTGGAAGGTAAGTGGCAACAGATTTGAGATTAATTTTGATAAAGAAGAGGTATTTGTTCCACAAAATGCTCATATAGAGTCAGAAACTTTGGTTGCTGATGCTAAGCACTTACTTCTGTTAGGTAAGAAGGAAGAAGTAATCTTGACTGGAGAAGTTACAGTTATTAATCAAGAACGTAAATTGACCGGAGACAAGGTAGTAATTGACTTAAAGACAGAGAAGATAAGGTCAATGGGAAGAAGTAGATTAACTCTTCCTGGAGATGAGTTAAATTCAGGAGCTGAAGAGTAATGACTATTAGAGCAGAAAATTTAGTAAAGACGTATAATAAAGTAGATGTAGTAAAAGAGGTTAATTTTAAGGTCGATCCTGGTGAGATAGTAGGAATTTTAGGGCCTAATGGGGCCGGGAAGACGACTACTTTTTATATGGTTGTTGGTATAGTGAAGCCTAATCAAGGTAGTATTTATCTTGATCAAGAGAATATTACTAATCTGTCGATGCATAAGAGAGCTAGGTTAGGTATTGGATACTTGGCTCAAGAGGCCTCTGTCTTTAGAAAATTAACTGTAGAAGAAAATATCTTAGCAATTTTAGAGATGATTGACCGCGAAGAGGATGATGAAGAGATATTGAACTCTTTATTAGATGAATTTAATATCCAAAATATTCGCAAGCAGAAAGGATATACTCTTTCTGGTGGTGAGCGAAGGCGAGTGGAGATTGCTCGTGCTTTGGCAACTGACCCAGATTATATATTATTAGATGAGCCGTTTGCTGGGGTAGATCCGATAGCGGTCAGTGATATTCAAGATATAGTTTCGTATTTGAAGGATAAGGGGCTAGGGGTATTAATTACTGACCATAGTGTACGAGAAACTTTAGAGATTACAGATCGTGCTTATATTATGCATGAAGGAAAGATACTCTTATCTGGAACAGCAGACGAGGTAGCCAATAGTGAAATAGCTAAAGAATTCTACTTAGGTGATAAGTTCCGAATGTGAGGTGATTAGATGAAGATAATAGATAGATATATATTAAAAGAATTAATGGGACCATTTCTGTTTGGAGTCTTTGCTTTTACAAGTATCTTTATTGGGACTGATATCCTCTTTGAATTAGCAGGATTAATGATAGATTGGGGAGTTTCTATGGGGACCGCTGGTAAGCTATTTCTTTTAAGTCTACCAGAGGTGGTTGTCTTAACTTTTCCTATGGCAATGTTATTAGCCACTTTATTATCTTTAGGAAGATTGTCGGGAGATAGTGAAGTAGTTGCTCTAAAGGCTGGTGGAGTTAGTTTTATTCGGTTAGTAATTCCTGTTTTAGTGGTAGCGCTTTTGATCAGTGGTTTAACTATATTCTTAAATGAAACTCTGGTTCCTACAAGTAAGGATAGTTATCGCCAAATAGTTTGGGATATTAAACACCGTGAAAAGATGCCTACTACGCAGAAGAACTTACGGATGACTCCTATCGATAAGAAGACAGGGAAGGTAGATTATATCTTTTATGCTTATCGATTTGATGGTTCGGATTTGACTATGGATGATGTCACCTTACAGGATTATAGTAATGGAAAGTTAGTACAGGTTATTGAAGCTAAGAAGGCGCGCTGGACAGATGAACAGTGGCAGTTTATAGATGGGACTATCTATGATGTTAATTCTAAGGGATTAGTGCCTAGTATGAAGTTTAATAAGTATTTTGTTAAAAAATTAAAGAGAACGCCTAGCGAAGTAAGTAGAGCCCAGAAAGATCCAGATGAAATGAGCTTAAAGGAGTTATCGAAACGAATAAAGATAAGGGAAGAGGAAGGTAGAAAGACTGCTTCGTTAAAAGTATTATATTATCAACGTTATGCAATTCCGTTTTCCTGCTTTATATTTGCTTTAATAGGAGCACCATTAGGAGTACAACCTAATCGTTCTGGAGCTTCGATCGGCTTAGGTTTAAGTATTGTTATTATCTTTATATATTATACTTTTATGACTATTGGCTCTACTTTAGGTCAGGCAGGAACGTTGTCGCCTATCTTAGGAGCTTGGTTACAGAATATAGTATTTGCCATAGTAGGAATAGGTTTAATGATTAAGTCAGCACGGTAGTAATAAGGATAAGGCAGCTAACCAATAGGAGGTGAGAGTTATGTATGGGGCGGTATTAATTATTGTTCTAATATTTATTAGTGGTTTAATTGCTTATATCGGTGACTTAATTGGAATGAAGGTAGGCCGTAAGCGTTTATCTCTCTTTGGGTTACGCCCTAAATATACATCAATTCTAGTAACTATCTTAACCGGAATATTAATTGCTACGACAACGATTACTCTCTTGTTGGTTACTTCCCGCGGAGTAAGGATAGCTCTCTTTAATATGCAGGCAATGGTTGCTGAATTAAATACTTTAACCCAGAAGGTTGCTGTAAAAGATAATAGATTAAAGGATATGAAGAATGAGATTAAATCTAAGAGTGAAGAACTGACTTCGTTAAAAGAACAGAAGAAAGATATAGAAGAACAATTACAGAAAACGATCGATGAATATCAGGTTGCTGAAAAGAAGTTAAAAGAATCTGAAGTAGAATTAAAGGAATTAACGAAGACTAAGCAAAAATTAAAGAATAAAGTTAATAGCTTAGGTCAAGAAGTCGATGTTTTAGAAAGTAAGATTAAAGATTTAACAGGCCAAAAGAAAGTCTTAGAAAATCGAGTTAATAATCTATCTTATAGTCTTAAATTTGTAGGACAGAAGTATTTAGATTCGATGACTGGGGATATAGTATACCAGAAGGGTGAAATGATTCATTCCGAAGTGATAGAAGCAGGAGCTTCCGATAAGGTAATAGTAAGGAGATTAGATGAATTTATTGGTAATGCCAATCGCAAGGCAATCAAGAAAGGAATTGAAAATCAAAAATCTAACCGAGTAATTAAGATGTATGAGGAAGATTTATTTAGGGTAGCTAAGGCTTTACGTCAAAAGAGTACAAGAATGGTAGTAAGACTGGTTGCTCAAAAGAATACTCTACAGGATGAGGAGGTAGTAGCTAAATTTAGTCTATATGAGGATTATCAAGTATACCATAAGAACCAGTTAATAGCTAAAAAACAGATTAATAATGTAGAATCCCTAAAAGAGTTAGAAAAAGAGTTAGAGACTTTCTTAACTAAGGTTAATAATCAAGCAATTAAAGACGGATTAATTCCAAATTCACAAGGACAAGTAGGTAGTCTAAACTTTAGTCGTTTCTACTCCTTATTTAATAAGTTACAACGACTAGAGAAACCTGTACAAGTCAAAGTAGTAGCTAAAGAAGATATTTGGCGTAGTGATTCATTGACATCTAATATTGAATTCATAGTTCGGTCTTTAGCGAGGTGAAATGATTGATTATAGGAATAGACCCCGGAAGAGATAAATGTGGCTTGGTACTAGTTAAAGAAGAGAACCAGATAGTTGTACAGACAGTAGTTGAGACTAATGATCTAATTAATAGGATTAAAGAATTAGATAATGACTATAATATAGATAGGATCATTATTGGAGATGGAACTTTATCGTCAGAAATAGTAGAACGTATTAGAATCAATTATAATAGCGAGGTAAAGATTGAAGTGATAGATGAAACAGGGTCTACTTTAGAGGCAAGAGAGTTATATTGGCAGGAGAATCCGCCTAAGAATTGGCGTAGGTTGATACCAATTTCTTTTCAAACTCCACCGCGACCAATCGATGACTATGCAGCCCTTGTTTTAGTCAAGAGGTTTTTAGCTAAAAGCAAGGAATAGATGCTATTTATTTTTTAAAATAAAAGGATTTTAATTGTGAATGTAGAAATTAAATATTGAATAAAGATTTAGCAAGGAGGGTGAATTTATGAGGAAGATAGCTTTATTACTGACATTAATTATGGTATTTACTGTTACTTTACCGGCTTTAGCAGCTAATCCTTTTACTGATGTTCCACTAGGACATTGGGCATACGATGCGATCGCTAAAGTAGCAGAGTTAGGAATCATGGAAGGTACACCGCAAGGAGATTTTAACGGTCAGGCTCCAATGACCCGTTATCAAATGGCTAAAACTACGGCAGCTATTGTAGATTTATTAGAAGAAAAGAATGCGCAACTAAAAGCTGAGCAGAAGAAAGAAGTTCAACAGATAGTAGATGCTTTAAAGGCTGAATTTAATGAAGAATTAAAGCTAGTTAAAGCAGATGTAAATCAGAATAAAGAAGATATCAAGGACCTTAAGGGTAAAGTAGATTTTAATAAAAAACTTAGTATTGTGGCTATTGTTCTGTCTTTAGTGGCGGTAGCTTCTAATTAACCTTTATAAGTACATATTATTATATCAATCCTCTGTAGATTAATTTCTGCAGAGGTTTTTTTATTGTATAGGAAATTATATTTTTGATAGATTGTGGATAACTTCTAGTCAATATACCTCTGTAGCGACTCTTAAAAATAATCCGAAGCCATGGATGGCGGAAGGGTTAGTTTTTGAGAGTGAATGGAGCAGGAGGCGGAATGAACGGCAAGCGGAAGAGGTATATTGACGTTGCTATAGCTAACTATATTTTTAACAGGTTATGAATAACATATTCCACCAGTACTACCATTAGGCACGCAGCTATCATAATTTTACTAAGAGGATTTAAGAAAGGTGGGTTGAATAAGTGTAATAGAGTTTAAAAATTGATCAAAGAATTGACTATTTGCAACTGTAAATTTGACGAAGCTATTTTACCATTTTTTACTTAAATTTTTTTGCAGGAATATGTCGAATTAAGTAGAATTAATAAAATAGATAAGTAAATAAAAGTTAATAAAACACATTTAAAGACAACGAGTTACATAAATTGTAACTTAAAGTTTATTGATGCAAAAGATTAATTAATAAGTTAATAAGGTTTCATTCTTGGGCTAGGTTAGTAAAGGCGGAAAGGAGGTGCCCCCGCAAGCCGGTTGACCACTATGCTTAGGAATGGCTATTTCGAAATATTTTAGTCTGATTACAGTAAATATATATCAGCAGGGAACTAAGAAATGAGGAAACACGGCCACTCATATTCAACTGTTACCCCTGATTATGTGAGACTGTAGAAAGCTAGAATAGAGTAGGTAGAGCAATAGATAAAATAACAACAAACTAATTATCAAAAGAAAGAATAATCTAGGGGGAATAATAAAAAATGAAGAAGAAACTATCAATTGTATTGGCTATAGTAATGTTATTTGCATTGACTGCTCCAGTAATGGCGAATCCGTTTAAGGATGTACCAGCTAACCATTGGGCTTATGATGCAATTAAGAAGGCAAGTGAAATGGGCATTGTAACTGGTTATGAAGATGGAACTTTTAAAGGAGATAAGAAGTTAACTAGATATGAAATGGCAGTAGCTACTGCTAGAATTGCTTCTCAAATTGAAGATGAGGATGTACAAGCAAAGTTAACTGCAAAGCAAGTTGCAGAGGTAGAAAAGACTGTTAAAGCTTTAAATTCTGAATTTAATAAAGAGCTAAGTGCTTTAGAAAAGAGAGTTAATGCTTTAGAAGCTAAAGGACTTAATGTAAAGATTGATGGTGAAGCAACTACTATTTTCACTGAAACTAATGTAGAAGGAAATCCTGATTTTGGGACTGCAAATATTGAAGATGGTCAGTATTGGGACGATTGGGATGACACTTTAGATGACGATGCTCCAGCTCAAAAGGAGTTTAGACAAGAGTTTGACTTCAACATTAATACGATTGTTGATGAAGATACTACAGTTAGTTTAATCTTAGACACAATTGCTGATGACTTTACAAATCCAGTTGCTTGGGATGGTTCTACTCCTGGCGAAGATGCACCACAGTTTAAGTTAGACGATGCATTATTAGCAATTGAAGATGGAAATTATGGATTAAAAGTTGGTGACTTTGAAGATTATCACGTAACTAATTACTTCTATGATGATGAAGATGTAGAAGGAGTAGAGGTAAATGCTAATGTACTTGGAACTGATTTCTTAGTATTTAGAGGAAAAGATGATGACACTGCTGGCAATGACATTAAAGCTATTAAAGCAAGTAGAAATATTGCGGGTATCGATTTAGCAGGACAATATTTAAAAGCTAATGATGAAGGAGTCTATGGTGTAACTGCTAAGACTGACTTAGTTCCTGGCGTTAGTTCTCAGGTTAAGTATCTAGCTAAGGATAATAGCCAAGATAAGAACTATTTAGTGGATGGTGAAGCTTCTACTAAGTTTGCAGGAATCAATCTTACTGCTGGTTACAAAGAGGTAGGAGTAAACTTTGATGGCTATAATGACTTCAAAGGTGACGATGACATTTATGATGCTGGTGAAGACTACGAACCAGGTATTAAAGGATACAGAGTTGCAGGAGATATGGATGTACTTCCTGGTTTAAACGTATTCGCTAATGTAGAAGATGAAGAATTAGCTACTAATAATGATAACATTATCACTACAGAAGCTGGAGCTAAGTATGCTCTAACTAATAACACAGACGTTTCTGCTAGTTATGAAGCAGTTGATTCTGATAATGGTAACGATGTAGATACTATTAATACTGGTTTAGAAGGTAACTACTTCGGTGGTAAGTTAGCTACTGTTGTAGATTATGAATTAGAAGACGAGAAAGCAGGCGAAGAGACTAATACTTTAGATATCAGAAATAAGATTGCTGTTTCTGATACTGTAAAGTTAACTGCTGATGCTCAGTATGAAACTAAAGAAGCAGCTACAACTGATACAGAAAGAATTTACTATGCTGTAGGTGCTGACCACAAATTAACTGAGAATACTTCTTTTGGAGTTAACTACCGAGTAGTAGACTTCAATGATAATGCAACTTCAGCTAATGACTATAAAGCTGAGTCTATTAATGGAGAGTTCAAAGTTAGCTTCTAAATAGACTAATCAATAAGTAATATTATCTAAACCCCTAGGTTCTTTACCTAGGGGTTTTTTCTATCAAAATGCAGGTATTTAGCTTCTTATGTAGAAGATATACATATAATAGTAGTCTTGCATAATTAATTGTTGACGCCCAAAAATTCCGCGACGGCTTCCGTAAAGAAGAGCATGGGCTATTTTCAAACTTCCTTTGGTCGAACAGAAAATAGCCTTAATCATGCTCTTCTTTACTCCAGCCTGCTCCATTTTTAAGTGGCTTACATCAATTAATTATGCTTGAAATATAGTTATGAAATTTGTTTATAATATAAATTATTCAGAACGAAAGGAGGGATGGAAGGTCATTTTAGGTGACCAAAAGTTATGAAAAAATATTATTTTTTAATAGCGTTTATGACATTTTTATTAATTTCATTCTCTATTTGGGCACAAGTACCTAATTTTGATTCTTCATCCCTCTTTCAGGCTAATCTAGAGCAGGAGTTATTAATGGAGTATCAAGATATAGAACCGGGCTTAAAGATGTCGGATGAATGGAGACTTTGGATTAATGAATTAGCCAATCAACAGGAGTTAATTGAAGGACAGATAGGCTCTTTAAATAGTATGAATTTAACTAAGAATAATTTTTTAGGCAATGCAAAGTTTGTTAAAGGAATCACATTTGTCACAACTGAACCAAATAGTGGTAGAGGAGATAGCAATGATAGAAGAACGAAACTAATAAAGAGTCAGGAAAGTGGGATGAAGTTAGCAATCTTTCCTGGGGGATTAAGAAGAGTTAAAGAGCATAGTGGAGGTAGCGATAAGAATACAGATGGACGTAGAGTTTTTGACTTAAAGCAGAATTTAAACTTAAAGCAAAACGGATCGATTAATAACTTCAATCTACAGGGACTTAGTTCAAAGCGATTAATGACCCCTTTAACTATGAAGGATAGCATAAATAAGATTGATGTTGATGATAGAGAAGAAGCAGGGTTAGGCTATCAGTTATCGGATGATTCTTCGTTCTTTATTCATTACTTAAATGAAGGAGAAAGGATGGACCCGGAGCTACTTCCAGTTGCTGTGGGACTAGAATATAATAATGAGTCAGGTAAGATTACTACCCAATATGAGTTTGAAAAGTCAGATGAGAAAGAAGTTAATTCAGCAGGAATTGAGTTAGGGATCAGTGATGTTGCTAAGCTAAGGGCTATTTATACTATGATAGATAAATCAAACAAGAGTGAGGAGAGTAATATTCAAGATGGAACAGCTACTACAACGGCTAATGGAACAGAGGAGGTTTCTGATTTAGAATCTGAACTATTAAATTTAGGATTAGATATCTATGTAGATGAGAATGCTAGTATTAAATTAGGTTATCAGTTAGCAAATGAGAATCAAAAAGAACTTAAGGATAAGACTTTATTAGAGAAATTAAAGCCACATGCTGCTGAAATCAAATTAGAATTTAAGTTTTAGGAGGCATCATATATGAAACGAAGAATAAGTGTCTGTTTAGTTATAGTATTACTTTTAGTGTCAGTTAGTTCTAATCTTGTAGCCAAAGAGGTCCAGCCAACTTTTTCTTTACAGAAGTTATCTAAAGTAGAGAGCGTGCTTTATGGCAAGAAGAATGATGGAGCTCTTCTAACTAGGGTAAAGAAATTAGAGAAAGAGTTATATGGCAGGAAGATGTCTGGCTCTCTAATTGAAAGAGCTAATCGGATTACTAATTTAGTTTTAGAGAATCAACCGAATCGACCATCATTATTATTTACTATTAATGCTTTGGAGTGGGCTCTAAAACAGCAGATTAGTAAAGGGCCAATCATAAACAGGATTAATGAAGTAGAGAAACTATTATTAGGTCAAGAACAGTCAGGGTCAATTTCAAGTAGGCTAGGAAAGTTAATTAATTATAGCTTGCCAGATGGGAAGATAAAGGTTGCAAAGGTAGAGGTGCCGAATCATACTTTAGTTAAGATAGAGTTTTTAGAAAGGTTAAGTTCTGAAAAATTACAGGATAAAGAGCAGATTACTTATAGAGTGGCTGATGATCTTTTAGTTAATGGTAAATTGATACTACCTGTAGGTACGAAAGGGATAGCTACGGTGACCAAGGTTGAAAAGGCTGGTTTCTTTGGTCAGGATGCTAAGATAAAGCTAGATTTTAATAGTATAAGCTTTCTTGATAATACAGAGATGGAGCTTGACTTAGCAGAGAAGTCTCTAGCTGAAAATGCTGAGAATAAGTCTATGAAGTATGCTGTAGGGGCTAGTATCTTGAGCACAGCAGTATTAGGACCGGCTGGAGTCGTAACAGGTTTCTTTATTAAAGGTGAGGAAGAAGTAATTAAACCTAATCAGAGTTTCTTTGTAGAGACTGCAAGACCAGAGACTGTTTTAGGAATTCCGGTTCAAATAGGGACTATAGTTAGTAAAGATTAATTAATGGTTTAACCACAAAAAGGTCATCTTTTTTGTGTTCTAATCATTAATGAGGTTATCAAAATACCTAATTAGCAATTAATTGCTAATTAGGTATTTTAATTTATACTAAAATAAGGAGAAATTACTTAAAGGAAGTTGGAGGTTTTTTATAGAATTTAAGAGGGTAGTAGGTTTTTTTGTAGATTAGGAAGAGGTGTATTAAGTGATAAGAAAGGTAGCGGTATTAAGCTTAATATTAATTTTTATGGTTATCATTCCAGTTGGAGCGAAAGAGTCACCTTATAGCATTGAAGCTAATAATTTAGTCTTGGACCGAGCGGAGAATATGGTTAGGGCTAAAGGAAAGGTTAAGGTTGATTTTAAAGATACTACTATTATAGCTGATGAATTAGAGATTGATATGGAGACGAAAGATGTCTTAGCAATAGGCAATGTTATCCTTATTAAGAAGAAGGAAGCGAAGAAGAATGAAAGATTAAATGGTGAGAGATTAACTTATAATTACGAGAGCAAGAAAGGTGAACTTCTAAAAGCGAAAGGGACAATGGGGAAGAAGAAGTTTGCTGGTCAAGAGATAAAGATAGTAGATGATGATCTTAAGTTAAAGAGGGCTAAGCTTACTTCTTGTAAGAATCCAGAAGCACATTATGAGTTGATAGCTAGAGAAGCGACTATCTATCCAGGTGAAGAGTTAATTGCTAAGGACGTAGAGGTTTGGTTAGGTGGTTATCATGTTATGACCTATCCTCGTTATAGAACTTCTTTAAAGACTAATGATTTGACACCACTGCCAAGTTTTGGGTATAATACTGATGATGGTTTCTATATGCAGTTTAATTATCAACATTATGTTAACTCAAAGTTAGAAGGAGATATTAGACTGAAAGCAACTTCGAAGGCTACAGATGAGGTAGCTCTAGATTACAAATATGATTTGACCGATGATCTAAAGCTAAGTCCTATGCTTACGTATGATCGTGCTGAAGGGTGGGATAGCAGGTTAAAACTTAACGGTACTACAGGGTCTTTATTAGATGAAACTAAAGTTAACTGGCAGTTAGAGAGTGGCTATGGTCATAATGAAGACGGAGGTCAAGAAGCGAATCGTAGTGATGTGAGATTGAGACTATGGAAGAATAATTATAGATTAACCCCAACTACTCGTTTGGGGTTAGGAACTGATATACGCAAGGCAGATTATAGTTCAGGTGAAGAGTATAAGACTTATGAGTTTAATTTTGACTTAAATAAGCAATCTCCAGTGTTAGCTGATCTTAGATTCGATTTTGATTATGTTAAAGATATAGGTCAACCACCGGGTCCATATGATTTTGAAGATTTAGATGAAGATAAAGATGGAGATTATGAGGGCTGGAGACATTATTATAGGTTGATTTTTAACGGCCATCCATTTAGATTGAGTGATAAACAAATCTTTGATTGGCAAGTAAGGGGACATCAATTTAATTATGAAAATGGAGATAAATACAAATATTATGACTATAATGGTATCTATAAATATTCATTGACTAATACTACTACTGCAAGGTTGGGTTATGATTATCGTGAAGTCTCCGGAGAGGCTCCTTTAAGAGATGATAGGGTAGGTACTAAAGAGAATATGGTACTTGGACTAGGTTATAGAAATCGTTTCGACCAAGGAGCACATTTAAATATAACTGGTGATCTAAAGTATGGCTTAGATGACCAGCAATATGATAGTATTAGAGTAAAATTAGAGTATAGAACGCCTACAAAGAATAATGCCTATTGGCAGATAAGTAGTGATTTAGATTATGATTTAATTAATAATGAATTAATTGATGAAAGTGGAAAAGATCAACATTTAGCAATTAAGCGAGTATACGATTGTATGGAAGTTGGAGTTAGCGTGGACTTTATAGAAGAGACAGGGAAGCTAAACTTTAACTTAAAATATTAAGTAAATGAGGGGTAAGGATGGTTTGGTATCTATTGTATGACTTAGTATTAATAGGAGCATTTATATTATTTCTACCAGTTTTGATCTATAAGATGATCTTTAAAGGTAAGTATAGAGTGGGGCTAAAGGAGAGGTTAGGTTATCTGCCGGAAAGTCTTCATTATTTACGAGATGAAGACTTAATTTGGATTCATGCTGTTTCAGTAGGAGAGACAGTAGCCGCTAGTTCAGTGGTTACTGAGATTAAGGAGCACTTTCCGGAGCATAAGATTCTCTTTTCGACGGTTACGGATACCGGTCAGGAGATGGCAGATAAGATAGTTGAAGAAGCTGATGAGATTATCTACTTTCCGTTAGACTTTTCGTGGGTGATAAAGCGAGTCTTGAAACTGCTTAAACCGGAGTTAATAGTCATTACCGAGACGGAGCTATGGCCTAATCTAATTAGGTATGCTAAGGAGTTAGGCAGCAAAGTAATGCTAGTGAATGGTAGAATTAGTGATGATAGTGCGAAAAAGTATAAATATTTAGGGCCAATTATGAAGGATATGTTAGCTAATATCGACTTTTTAAGTATGCAGTCTGAACAGGATGTGAAATATATCACTGAGTTAGGAGCAGATGAAGAGAAGGTAGTTAATAATGGCAACACTAAGTTTGACCAGACCTATGCTGAGCCTGATTCGGAGGCGGAGGAAAAAATCTATGATGAATTTAAGATAGATCCTAATCAGCCTGTTTTAGTAATTGGTAGTACTCATCCTAATGAGGAGGAGCAATTAATTCCTGTTTATAAAGAGTTGAAAGCAGAGTTTGAAGATTTAGTTATGATCTTAGCACCGCGGCATATTAAGCGGGTTGATGAAATAGAGGATCTGTATCAAAAAGCGGGGATTGATTTAGTTCGTAGGACTGAAATTGAAACGAGAAATCCTGAAGAGGAGTCGGTGATTCTGCTAAATACAATCGGCGAGTTGGCTCAAATATATGGCATAGCTGATTTGGTATTTATCGGCGGTAGCTTAATTAAAAAAGGTGGTCATAATATCTTAGAACCTGCTGCTCATGGTAAGCTGGTCTTCTTTGGATCGCATATGTTTAATTTTAAAGAGAGTACAAGCTTGGTCTTAGAGCATGAGGTAGGAATTCAGGTTAGTGATGTAGAAGAACTAAAAGAGAAGATGCTGTATTATTTAAGTAACGAAGATGAATTAGAGGCTAAGAGTAGACAAGCTTTAGAGATGATTGAGAGTAATAAAGGAGCTTCGGCAAGAAATGCTGAATTAGTAGAACGACTAGTTGGAGAGATGCGAAGAAAAGGGGTTTAGGGGTGAAGGTTATTGGTCTATTTCCTTTATAATTTAGTGACTCACATTTTTACTTTAGTTCTTTTACCTATATATTTGTTGAAAGCTATCTTTAGAAAGAAGTATAGAAGAGCAATTAGAGATAGGTTAGGATTTTTGTCTGCTGAATTTTATGAGGCAGTAGTAGGTAAAAAGGTAGTTTGGATTCATGCTGCTTCGATTGGGGAAGTGAATATAGCAAAGAGATTAATTAACGAGTTAAGAGAAGAAAATTTAGATTTGAAGTTTGTTCTTTCAACTAGCACACATTCTGGTCGACAGATGGCCAAGAATAAGTTAGATGAAGAAGTTGAAGTTATTCTATTACCGATGGATCTCTTTTGGATTATTGGGCCGGTCTTAGCTAAAGTAAAACCGGAATTGAGTATAATAGTTGAACCGGATTTATGGCCTAACTTCGTTTATTTTGCTAAAAAATATGGAGAAAAAGTAATGATGGTTAATACTTGGATTGGTAAGAAGAGTATTGGCCAGTATTTATGGCTGCCTGGTTTATTGCCGGCTATGTTGAAGAGATTAGATAAATGTACTGTCCAAACGGAAACAGACTTAGAGAAGATAGAGAAATACTGTAGTAATGAATTTGACGAGGATAAATATAAAATAACAGGAAATATTAAGTTCGATCAGTTAGAGATAGATTTACAAGAATCAGATTACGATCAATTGTTAGAGAAATATCATCTTAAATCAGAGACACCTCTCTTTATAGCAGGGAGCACTCATCCAGGCGAGGAAGAGATAATATTAAAAAGTTATCAAGAATTAAAGGAAGAATTTGATGACTTAATCTTGTTAATAGCACCAAGGCATATTGAACGAGCCGCTGACATTGTTAATCTCTGTCAGGATTATGGGTTTGTGACCGTTAAAAAGACTGAATTAGTTAATAAGAGTAGTCGTGAAGCAGAGGTCATAATTTTAGATACGATTGGTGAATTAACTAAAGTATATGTCTTAGGAAGTATCGTCTTTATTGGTGGAACTTTGATTGATCAGGGAGGACATAATCTTTTAGAACCAGCTGCTCAGGGTAATCCAGTTCTATTTGGACCACATAATTATAATTGTCAAGAGAGTGCGGAATTACTAGAGCAAGAAGGGGTTGGTTTTAAGGTGAAGTCACAAACTGAATTAGTTGCGAAGGCTAAATCTTTGCTAGCTGATAAGGACCATTTAACAAGGGTAGGAGAGAATGCTAAAAGATTAATTATAGCTAATCAAGGAGCAATAAAGGAGAATATTAATTTGATTTCTGAGTTTTTAATTAAAGGTGGAGAGTGATTTAGGTTGAAAATCTTGATAGTGAGATTAAGTTCAATAGGGGATGTCTTAATGACTACTCCTGTAATAAGAATATTGAGAGAGAGATATCCTAATTCTTATTTAGCTTATTTAGTAGAGGCTAAGTCAAAAGATATGGTAACAGGAAATCCAGATTTAAATGAAGTTATCTTATTTAATAAGGATAAGTTTAAGAATCTACGCAGAGAGGAAGGAATAGTCTCTGCTCTTAAGTCTTTATCTCCTCTTATTAGTAAGCTAAAGGGAAAAGAGTTTGATTTAGTTATAGACCTACATGGTGTCTTTCGAAGTGGAATATTATCGTATTTGACCAGGGCTAGGAAGAGAATTGGGATTGATAAGCAGTTGGTCTCTTTATTATATACAGATAAGATAAAGGAAAATTTAGAGTTACATGCTGTAGATGAATACTTGAGCTTATTAGAACTGATAGAAGTAGACCCTGCTGAATACGAAAAGGAATTCATGATAGCTAGTTCTAAGAAAGATGAAGATTATATTAAACGCTTAGTAGAAAAATATAAGATTCAGAATGATGAATTATTAATAGCATTTAATCCGGCGACAAGTAGAGAGGATAAGGAGTGGTCGGAAGATAAGTTTGCTCAGGTTGGAGATTGGATTAATGATAATCTGCAAGCAAGGGTTTTGGTCTTAGGTGCCCCAGTAGATAAGGATAAAGTCAAAAGAATTATTAATAAAATGGAGACGAAAGCAATTAATCTAGCCGGGAAGACTACTTTAAAAGAGTTAAGTTGTTTATTAAAGAGAATAGATTTATTAGTAACTGGAGATACCGGACCTATGCATATGGGAGTGGCTGTAGGGACTCCTTTGATTGCTTTATTTGGACCGACCAGACCTGCTCGCTATGGTCCATATCAAGGGCAGAACTTAGTGATTAAGAGTCCAAGTGATGATATTGACCAGATTAAAGTAGAAACTGTGATTGAATATATTAATAAGCTGATAAGTTAGGCTAGGAAACCACAGGAGGACTGAAGATGTCGGACAATATTTTATTCTTTGTGTACAATAGCCACCAAGAAGAGTATTTTAATTTTTTAGCACAGAATTTAGGTGAGAAGTATAATACATATTTATTGAAAGAAGCAGATCTTTTGCGACGAGGAGTTACGAAGTTTGGTGGAACTGATTATTTAAGTAAAGATAAAATTGAAGATTTGATGAATTTTACCTATTTGCGATTTAAGGCTAAATTTAAAGGGAAGAATCTATTGCATAAGGTTTATAAGAAGTTTTTACATGTCAAAGCTAAGTTATGGGAAAGGTTTTTAACAGATTTTTATAATGAGCATGATATTGATTTAGTAATAGTTTGGAATGGTACTAATTTGGCGCCAGCTTTAGTTACTAGATTGGCTAAAGAATTTAGTATAAAGGCTCTCTATTTTGAAAGTGGTCAATTTCCTAATACATTAGAGATTGATTCACAAGGAGTTAATGCGGTTAGTTCTTTATCTAATAAAGAGAAAGAATTCTTTATGAAAGAAGAGCCTTCTCAAGAAGCTATAGCTCAAATACATGGTATAGAGATTGAAACTCGTGACCTAAGAATGGACCGTTTAACAAATGTAGTAAAGAAGAGGCAGGTTCAGAAACAAGCAGAGATTGATTTGCCAAACGACTTTCTCTTTTTACCTTTTCAAGTTTATACCGATACACAGGTTTTAATTAATTCACCTAATATAGATAATATGTATGAATTAGTTGATATCTGCTATGGGGCATTAGAAAAATTCAACCAGCGTAATAATAAAGATTATTGGTTGGTAGTCAAAGAACATCCTTCAGATTTTGGACGGATTGATTATTCTGATTTAAAGAAGAAATATGAAGATAAGAATATTATCTTTGTTACAGATTATGATGTGGCTGATCTTATAGAAGCTAGTCAATTGGTGATTACTATAAATTCTAGTGTAGGCATTGAAGCTTTATTAAAGTATAAACCAGTAATTACTTTAGGAAAGGCTAATTATAATGTAGAAGGTGTGGTCAATCATGTTTCTAAATTAAATCAATTGCCACAACAAATTGCTGAATCAATCTTTGATGAAGTTGATTATGAGATGATCGATAAATTTTTATACTATTTTAGATATAAGTACTTAGTTAATGGGAATAAAGAAGAGCCTAACCAAGAGAATAATCATGCTGTATTAGAGCGAATAAAAAAGGAATTAGATGGTGAGTACTATGAAGCAAAGTAGAATAGAAAAAATCTTAATCCTTGATTTTTTGGCTATTGGAGACTTAGTATTTATTACCCCTTTACTTAAGACTTTAAGTAAGAACTATCCGGATGCAGAAATAGAGATTAGTATTCAGAAGCAGTTAGTCGATATTTTAAGGTATAATCCTCATATAGACCGAATCATTCCTTTTGATAAGAAAGGGGATCATAGTTCATTATCGGGTTATTTAAGCTATATTAAGGAGTTACGGGCTGTAAATGCTGACCTAACTATTACCCTGCAAGATAATCCTAGATTAGCCTTATTAGCGAAGTTAAGTGGAGCGCCGCGGCGGATTGGTTTTGCTCGTCATTGGAGTAGAAAGTTTTTTTATACTGACCCTGTTTATCCAAATGACAAACAACATCGGGTAAATTATTATTTAGATATTGCTCGGGCTTTACCCGAAGTGAAAGATATATATGATGAAGGATTAGAGATGTATGTAAATGAACGAGAGAAAGAGGAAATAAAAGATTTTTTAGCTAAGTTAGGTGTTGAGTCTAACGATAGAGTGATAGGGTTAAATATTGGTGGTAATTGGCCGACAAAACGTTGGCCACGAGAAAAGTTTGCTCAGTTGGGAGACGCGTTGGTACAACAAGGATACAAGGTTATAATTTTAGGAGGTCCTGGAGATGTAGAAGACGCAGAATTAATTAGGCAGAAGATGAAAGAAGAAGTACTAATTGCGGCAGGTAAGACTACTTTATTACAATTAGCTGCTTTAGAGGCTGAACTGGATGTAGTAATCAGTGGTGATACAGGACCGATGCATATGGCAGTAGCTATGGGGGCTAAGGTAGTAGCTCTATTTGGTCCTACAGAAACGTGGCGTTATCGTCCGTATGGTGATGAACATCAAGTAATCACTCTGGATTTGGACTGTCAACCTTGTCATGAGAAAGAGTGTAGTGAGCGCGAATGGGAATGTATGAAAGAACTGGATGTGGGTGAAGTTTTAGAAAATGTTGAAGAGATGGTGGAGGAAATAAATGATGAATAACATATATGATAAAATATTAATTATGAATTATTTAGCGATAGGTGACCTAGTTTTTTCAACTCCATTAATAAGAGTTTTAAAAGAAAGTTATCCACAGGCAGAAATTCATATGAGTATTTGGGACAAGACTGCAAATATAATTAAAAGTTCTCCTTATATTGATAAGTTTATTTACTTTAGTAAAGAGGGACCGCCTAGAAGTTTAGATAGATATAAAGGGTATTTTAAATATATTAAAAAAATTAGAAAAGAGAAATATGACTTAGTAATTGGATTACAAGATAATAAAAATATTGCTTTATTTAGTTGGTTAAGTGGTGCTAAGAAAAGGATAGGGTTTGCTAGAAAAAAGAGAGGAAAATTTTATACAGATTATTTTTCGCCTAAAAGACAGATGCACAATGTAGATTATTATTTACAAGTAGCAAAAATTTTAAATTTAAATACTAATCTACATAAAGGGTTAGAAGTTTGTATAAATGAAACTCAAAAAAGGTTTGCGAATCAATTTTTATTGAAGCATAAGGTTGGTCATGGAGATAATAAGTTGATAGGATTGAATGTTGGAGCTAGATTTGAAGTTAAGTGTTGGCCGATTCAAAAGTTCGTTGAATTAGGAAATAAATTAGTAGATGAATTAGGAGTTAATATTATTTTTTTGGGGGGACCTAAAGAGGAAGATAGAAGCTATAAATAAATATATAAAGAATGATAAAAAGATGATAAACGCAGTAGGTAAGACTTCAATTTTAGAATTAGCTGCTTTATTGGAACGATGTGACCTGTTAATTACTAATGATACTGGACCTATGCATATTAGTGTTGGGATAGGGACTTCGGTTGTTGCTTTATTTGGACCGTCTGACCATGAAGTTTTTGGTCCTTATGGCAAAGAACATAAAGTAATTCAAAAGCAAGAATTAGATTGTGTTCCTTGTGGAAATCACACTGCTAGAAATCATGAATGTGATAGGAATCATGAGTGTATGAAAGAGATTACAGTTAAGGAAGTATTAAGAGCAATAGAAGAAAGGTTATAACTTAGGAGTTGATTTAGTGAAGAACAAAAGTTTAAATATACTCCAAATTAGTGCGGCGAAATTTTATGGAGGCGGAGAAGTACATCTTTATCATTTGACAGAGAGGTTAATAGAACGTGGACATAACTTAACAGTGGTAGTTAAGGATAGGATAGTTAAGAACTTTAAAAATTTAGATACTGACTTAAGAAGTTTACCATTAAAGAATGTGTTAGACTTATTCTCTTTATATAACTTAGTGAAAATTATTAAAGAAAAGGAAATAGATATTATACACTGCCATACTGGTATTGATTATTGGTTAGGTGCTATGGCTAAAGGGATAGCTAAAAGAGGAAAAGTAATAGCTACTAGGCATAGTCTATCTTCTTTAGGAGATACTTTTGCACACAAAAGATTATATATGAATATTGATAAGTTTATTGCAGTTTCTAATAGGGTTAAAGAAAAGATTATTGATCCGGATGTCATTCTTGAGTCAAAAGTAGAAGTGGTATATAATGGTGTTGATATTAATAGGTTTAATCCGGAATTAATTGATAGTAAAAGTGTAAAAGAAGAGTTTGAGATAAAAGATGATGAATTAATTGTTGGAACAGTAGGCCGTTTAGGGGGGAATAAGAATCAAGAGTTATTGATTAAAGCAGCAGCTGAAGTTGATAATAAAAAATTAAAGGTTAAATATTTAATTGTAGGTGATGATGTAACGAATGACAAGCACTATGAGCGTAAACTTAAAGAGTTGATTACAAATTTAGATTTAAAAGATAGAGTGGTTTTAACAGGTTTTAGAAGTGATATACCCCAATTGATGAAGGCGTTTGATGTTATGGTTTTTCCAACTAAAAAAGAAGCATTTGGAATAGTTGCTATTGAAGCGATGGCAATGAGCAAACCAGTAATTGCTAGTGCAGTTGGTGGGTTAAAAGAGATTGTTACTGATGAAACTACTGGATTATTATTCTCTGTAGATGATAAAGAAGAATTAGTTAAAGCTATGGTGACTTTGCTTAGCAAGCCTGAATTAAGGGAAAGAATAGGATATAAAGGGTGCCAGCGAGTTATGAATAATTTTACATTAAGTAATATGGTTGGGGAAATAGAAAATATATATTTAAAATTGATATAGAAAGATGGTGGTGTTATTATTGTTTGAGAATAAATTAATCTGTTTTGGGTTGATTTTATATGCTTTAATGATAGCAATATCTACTGCTGGTTCAAATATTGGATTGGGATTAGTTTTTATTGGTTTAGTAATTAAATTAATTAAGGAAAGAGAAGGATTAAAATATTTAAAAACAGGCATGGAATTATCTATATTATTATATTTATTGGCAAATTTAATCTCTATTCTTTTTTCTCACAATATGAATATAAGTTGGCAGGCATTTGGGGAAGTAATAATTCCTGTTTTAATTTATTATATGATATTTAATAGTGTTACAAGATTGGAATTAGTCAAAAAGATATTTATCTTTTTTATACTATCAATTAGTATTGCCTCCATTTATAGTATTTATCAACATTATTTTTTGGAAATTGAAAGGGCAAGTGGATTTTTCTTAACATTAACCTATGGGAGTATAATGGTTCTAATCTTACCTTTATTAATAACTTTTAATTTTAATGATTTATCTATGAAGAATAGATTATTATCGTTAATTACTTTAGGTATAACTAGTTTGAGTCTAATCTTTACCAATACACGCGGGACTTGGTTAGCTATATTAGGAGGAGTTGCTTTTTTAAGTATATTTAAGAATAAGAAGTTAATTATCTGGTTTATGGTACTAGTTATTTTGGCATTAGCTTTAATCCCTTCTTTTTATCAACGAGCTTCTACTATTATTGATTTAGATAATAGTTCTAATAAAGAAAGGTTACTAATGTGGAAGAGTGCTTTTAATATGTTTCGTGATTATCCTTTAACTGGGGTAGGTTTAGGGATGTTTTCAGAATTGTATCCTAAGAAATATATGCTGCCAGAAGCTAGAGTGAAAAAACGGCATTATGCACATAATATTGTAATGAATATTTTAGCTGAGACAGGAATAATAGGTTTAGGTGCATTTACATTCTTAGTTTCTTATATATTCAAAGTTGGTTTTGAATTGTTGAGAAATTTAGAAGATAAATATTGGATTAATGCTATTTTAGGTCTGTTAGCCGGGATATTAGCTTTCTTAATTCACGGTCTAACCTTTTATAATTTAGGTGATTCGGAGACTGCAAAATTATTTTGGGTCATAATCGCCTTATTAATGGTCATTTATAGAGAAAAACAAAATAAGCAATCAAAGGTCGTAGCCTAGTGATAGGTTACGACTTTTTTCTTTTATAAAAAGAGACTTTAGATTAATATTTATGACTATCTTAGAATATATTAGAACATGATAGTCAAATTTTTGAAGTTGATTTAAACGAAGAATAATTCATTGCATTAATTTGGAAGGAATTTACATCAAAGACAGTGAATATATATATTGAATGTATGTAATATTATGGAATTTAATACGTGGTTTTAATATTGATTATCCGTCTTAATTAAGTGATTGAAAGGAGGTGAAATTCGAAGATTGGTCGCGAATATTAAGAGGATAATTTTAATAAACATAACTAGGTCTATTATTCAGAATGTAGTTAAGTGAGGAAACAAGGAAACTCACTTATCTGGATAATAGTTCAACTAAAAATTAAGATAAAGACAATCAAGGGGGAAATAGAATGAAGAAGTTTTCGCTTATACTAACGATTGCTTTAGTCGTAGCATTAGCTCTGCCAGCTATGGCTGCAACTAAAGTAACTTTTAACGGTAATTTAGAGATGGAGAATCAATATGTTGACCCGAATACCGATCCTAACGTAGGGACTGTAGGTAAGTCATTAAGTAGCACATATGGAGATTTAGATCTGTACTTAAATGCTAAGATTAACGATAAAGTAAGTGCCTTTACTGAATTAGACTATAGTCTGCAGTTTGACGATTCTTCTGATGCTGCTGGTCTTGAAGGTAGAGTTGATCAGATGTGGATTAACGTAGAGGATGCTTTTGGTCCTTTAGCTTTAAGAGTTGGTCGTATGAATGAAGCAGCTGCTAATAATTTGCTCTATGATATTGAAGAGGGTGCTAATGAATTTGTTAGATTGGCTTATACAGCAGATAACATTTCGGCTAAATCTGGATATAGCGGTGAAGGTAAGGATGTATTCTTTGCAGAAGGTACAGTAACAAATTTAGGCTTGATTGATGGCGTAACATTGAACTATATCGATTACAATGCTGGTTATCAAGGTTACACAGTAAAATTAGATAAAAAGCATAGCTTTGGAGAGGCATCAGTCTTATTTGGAAATGTAGATGCGAAAATAAATGATAGTGCTAATGTATTAGATGTTAATTTTGTAACTGATCAGTTATTCCCAGGTATCACTACTTCCTTAGAATATGCAACTGCTGAAAAAGGATTTGTTGCAGACCAGGCTGTACTTGACCAAGATGACTCTGTATTTGTTGATACTGCAGCTGCGCTCTATAGAAACGATAAGGTAGAGGTAATTAAGCCAGGTATCAATTTTGACTTAACAGATAAGTTAAATATTGATTTTGCTTATGCTATGTATGATGCTGACAAATCAACTGATGAAGATGAATATTTGGATTTAGTTGCTAGCTATGACCTAGCTGAGAATACTTATATAGATGTTGAGTATGAAAACCATAATTACGACGGTTGGCAAGAGGATGAAGAGAAAATTACTACTACTTTAGGCGTCGATTTTTAACTAAATTGAATTAGAAGCCCCCTCTGAATATTCAGAGGGGGTTATTTATATTTAATGCATTCAATATTTTTATTTTTCAAAATAATTTTAGTAATTAAGCAGGAATTTATAAAGGAATCTCTAATTATATGTTTAGTAGAGGATAATTAATGCATTGAATGATAAATAATGCATCAAAGGATAATGAATAAAATAATATTTGATATATAAGATAATTGATGTATATGTGTGTTTTGTAATATTAGCTATTGATTATCTATCTTAATCAACGCGGTTGAAAGGAGGTGAAACCCAACAGGTTGGCCGTAAGATTAAGAGGATAGTTTCAATAAACCTAAATTGATCTATTATCTAAAGACGTAATTGAGTAAGGAAACAAGGAAACTTACTCTTGACTGTTTAGTTTAGATAATAGATAAACAAAAACAAAACTAATACTAAAAACAATCAAGGGGGAAATAAAATGAAGAAGTTTTCAATTGTATTGACTTTGGCTTTAGTTGTAGCTTTAGCTGTTCCAGCTATGGCAGCACCTAAGCTAGCTATTAATGGTAACTTAGAAATGGAGAATTCAACTGTAGACAAGGGTGGTCCGACTTTAAGTAGCACATATGGAGACTTAGACCTATATTTAAATGCAAAGATTAACGATAAGGTAAGTGCTTTTACTGAGTTAGACTATGATACGTTCTTTGTAGATAATGTAAACGATACAGGCGAACATCAAGGTAGAGTTGACCAGATGTGGATTAATGTAGAAGATGCTTTCGGTCCATTAGCTTTAAGAGTAGGTAGAATGGACGAGGCTGCTGCTAGTAACTTATTATATGACATTGAAGACAAGGCTAATGAATTTGTTAGATTTGCTTACAATGAAAATAATGTTTCTGGTAAAGTAGCATATAACTTAGATAACAACGATTCTAAAAAAGTATTACTTGCTGAGGGTAAAGTTACAGACTTAGGTTTAGTTGACGGAGTAACAGTAAACTATTTCGATGCTAATACTTTAGACTATGAAGGTTATACTTTAAAGGCTACTAAGCAGCACAGCTTTGGTACAGGCTCTATTGTATTTGGTGAAGCTGACAATGGTCCTATTAGTGGTGCTCAAGTACTTGACGTTGACTTTACAACTAAGACGTTATTCCCAGGCGTAACTGCTGGTTTAGAATATGGAACTGTTGATAAAGGATTCGTTCTTAATAATGATACAGCTATTCAAGATGACTCTGTATTTAATGATGTTAATGCTGACTATGAACCTATCTATTCTGCAGATGATGTACAAGTTATTAAGCCAAGCGTAAGCTTTGACTTAACTGATAAGTTAGGTGTATACTTCGGTTATGCTATGTATGAAGGCGACAAAAGTAATGCTAAGCAAGATTATTTAGACCTTGTTGCTAGCTATGACTTAGCTCCAGATACTTACTTAGATGTTGAGTATGAGAACTTCAGTAATGATTGGACTGGAGCACCTGACGATGAGTCAGCTTTAACTACTACTTTAGGTGTTAACTTTTAATTAAAGTTAGATTAATTAAAGTTAAATAACGCTATAAAACTCCTTCGGGAATTATCCCGGAGGAGTTTTTTTATGTAAAAATAATATTTTTTGCAGGAATAGCAACTAAAGTTGTAGAATAATGATTTTGTCGAAAAAAGTAGTTTTATAAAAAACAAATGATTTAATGCAAAAATTCAAATCTTGGTTTGCACGATGTAAATTACCTATTTAATCCATTTATTGAATTATCTTTTTATTTAATCAAGCAGGGATTCGCAAAAAAATGTCTAAATATGTAGTATAGAATAAAAATTATCTGACGATTGTAACATATTTTTTATTGAGTGATTGATTCTTTTTTACTAGCTATTGATTATCTATCTTAATTAAAGCGGTTGAAAGGAGGTGAAACCCACAGGTTGGCCGTAAGATTAAGAGGATAGTTTCAATAAACCTAAATTGAATCTATTATCTAAAAATTTAATTGAGTAAGGAAACAAGGAAACTTACTCTTGACTGTTTGGCTTAGATAATAGATAAACCAAAACAAAACTAATACTAAAAACAATCAAGGGGGAAGTACAGTGAAAAAACTTTCTATCGTAATAATGATCGCTTTAGTTGTAGCACTAGCTGTTCCAGCTATGGCAGCAACAACGAATAATTTAAAGGCTAATGGACATTTTGAGATTGAAAATGACAAGGTAAAAGATGGTAATAGTGCAACTACAGGTGAATTCGATTTATTCTTAAATGCGAAGCCTGCTGACAATGTGAATTTCTATTCTGAGCTTGATTACACTTACGACTTTGCTAATGGTGCAGGAGCAGGTAACCCTGAAAATCTTGACGTTTATGAGATGTGGGTTAACATAGATAACGCATTCGGACCAGTTAGTTTAAAAGCAGGTAGAATGTACGAAACTGCTCCAGATGGTATATTATATGAATTTGACTCTGATGATTTCGCTAGATTAGCTTATGCAAATGGTGGTGTTTCAGCTAAGTTTGGACATAACTTAGATACTGATAACCAAGGCAAAGTAGTATTTGCTCAAGGTAGCGTTAAAGACTTAGGTTTAGCTGATGAAGTAACAGTAAACTATGTTGATGATAATGATGCTAACTATGATGGTTATACTGTAAAAGCTACTAAGCATCATAACTTCGGAACTGGAACTATTCTTTTCGGAGATGCTAATGATGCACAATTAATCGACTTAGGCTTCTCAACTAAACAATTACTTCCAGGCGCTACTGCTTCTTTAGAGTATGCAAATGTTGAAGAAGGATTTGCTCGTGCAACAGCTCAAGACTCTGTATTAACTGATACTGCTCTTACAACAACAGCTGGTGCTGGTGATGTAACTATGATCAAGCCAGGCGTTAACTTCAACATTACTAATAAGTTAAACGCTTATGCTTCTTATGCTATGTATAGCTCTGACAATGCTGGTGACCATGACTATTTAGATACTGGTGTTGTTTATAGCATGGCTAATAACACTAGCTTAGAAGTAGAACTTGAAGACAACAGCTATGATAATGCTGCTGATAGCACAACTATCACTACTACTTTAGGCGTTGACTTTTAATTAAATAAAGACTAATGAACTGCACCCCTCTGGATAATTCCAGAGGGGTTTTTATTTGCTTTAGATTGTGAATTTAATAATAAAATAGAGAAATTAACAGGAAATTAAAGAATAATAGTGAAATACATAATGGTATATTAAAAATAATAGTCTAAATTTCAAATAAATAGTTGAAGGATAGGAGTGTTAATAAATGAAACATTTAGTAACCGGAGCAGCTGGTTTTATTGGTTCTAACTTAGTCGAGGGGTTATTAGCTAGAGGAGAGCAGGTGGTCGGTGTTGACTGTTTTACTGACTATTATGCGCGAGAATTAAAGGAGAAGAATTTAGAAAAGATAATAGAAGCGGATAACTTCGAGTTTATTGAAGCAGACTTATTGGAGCTTGATTTGGTTGACTTATTAGCGAGAGTAGACTATGTGTATCATCAAGCAGCACAAGCAGGAGTGAGAGCTAGCTGGGGACAGAGCTTTGATATTTATACTGATAATAATATTAGAGTTACGCAACAGTTATTAGAAGCAGCTAAAGAATCTGAGATTAAAAAGTTCGTTTATGCATCTTCTTCTTCAGTTTATGGGGATACTGATAATTTACCGATGCAAGAGACCAATCGGTTGCAGCCGGTTTCTCCTTATGGTGTATCCAAATTAGCAGCAGAGAATTTATGTTATCTATATTGGAAAAACTTTGGGGTGCCGACTATATCTTTACGGTACTTTACTGTTTTTGGGGAAAGACAACGACCAGATATGGCTTTTCATATTTTTATTAAAGCTATCTTAACCGGTAAACAGATTACTATCTTTGGTGATGGGACACAGTCAAGAAACTTCACTTATGTCGGCGATGTAGTACAAGCTAATATCTTAGCAGCAGAGAGTGATGAGAAAGGAACTATCTTTAATGTGGGCGGTGCTGGCGAACGGGTGACTCTAAATCGGACAATTAATATTATGGAAGAGATTATCGGTAAAGAGGCAGAGAAAGAATACCAGGCGGTAGCCAAAGGAGATGTTAAGCATACTGAAGCAGATGAGACTAAGATTAGAGAAAAACTAGGATATAAACCTAAAGTAGGTTTACAGACCGGTTTGGAAAGAGAAATAGCTTGGTTACGACAGATTTATCTATAAAATTTTTAGGTGGAGTCTTCTTAGCTGTTTTAGATAAATTTCTGGTATTTGGAGGGTCTTAAAATTATGAAGAAACGAGTGTTAATTATTGAGGATGAAAAGAAGATTGCTCGCTTTCTCGAATTAGAACTGACCTATGAAGGATATAATACTGAGGTCGTTTACAATGGTCAAGAAGGATTAAAAAAAGCCCAAGAGAGTAATTACGATATTATTTTATTAGATATTATGTTGCCAGAATTAAACGGTATGGAAGTCTGTCGTCAGATTAGGCAGAACTCTAGTGTGCCGATTATTATGGTGACCGCTAAAGATGAAGTAACAGATAAAGTGTTCGGTTTGGATAGCGGTGCTGATGATTATTTGACTAAACCATTTGCTATTGAAGAGTTATTGGCACGAATGAGAGCTAATCTTAGAAAGAAAAAGAATGACGCAGAACAAAAAGATGAATTAAAATTTAGTGATTTAGTTATGGATGTTAATACCAGAGAAGTGTGGCGTAGTGGAGAAAAGATAAAGCTAACCAAACGGGAATATGATTTGTTGAAATATTTATTGATTAATCAACGAGTTGTACTGAGTAGAGAACAGATTAGTCGAAAAGTATGGGGTTATGATTTCGAAGGGAATACTAATATAGTCGATGTTTATATTAGATATCTAAGGAGTAAAATAGATGATCCTTACGATACTAAGTTAATCCATACTGTTCGTGGAGTAGGTTATGTTTTAAAGGAGGAGAGTTAATGTTTACCTTCTTACATAGATTTAAAAAGATATCATGGCGGTTGACGCTGATTTATGCGATTATCTTCTTAATGGTCTTAATGCTATTAAATTTGATTATTCAAAACGGGGTAGAGTATTTATTGTTAAAAGATGTTCATCAAGAGTTTAGACATATAGGCCAACAGATTTCTAAGGAATTAACGCAAGAGCTTAAGGAAAATCAAACCGACATAACCAAATTGGACTTAGTAGAAGATTTTAGGATTTTTTCTACCAATTTAGCAGCCAAAGTAACGGATGCTGATGGTGATTTAATTGATGTTTCTAAAGAATTGGAGAATATTGAATTGCCACAAGGAGTTAAACCGAATCAATTCACTGAATTTAGTACCAAAGGGAAAGAATTTTTATATCTTAAAAAATTAGTGCAATATCAAGGTCAGCACTTAATTCAATTAGAAATGGTAAGAGATATAACTTCCTTAGAAAGAACCGAGGATATTTTGGGATTTATTATTTTGATTACTACTATGTTAGGTGCGGTCTTTTCAATATTGAGTGGGTTGTTTATGACCCGGCAGATTTTAGCGCCGATCGAAAGTATTATAGAAACGGTAAATAAAATCAGTATCGGAAATTTACAAGACCGTTTGAAAGTTAGAGATGTAGACGATGAATTAAGTCGTTTAGCTAAGACATTTAATCAGATGTTATCTAGACTAGAAGAAGCAGTTAAGAGACAAAGAAGATTTATAGGTGATGCTTCACATGAATTACGTACTCCGATATCTGTCATTCAAGGATATATTAATTTATTAGATAGATGGGGAGCGGAAGATAAAGAAGTTTTAGAGGAAGCAATTACCGCTATTAAGGATGAAACTGAAAACATGTCTGAGCTAATCGAAAAGTTACTCCTAATTGCTAAAGGAGAAGAAAGACAGCATATAGAAAAACAAGAGATTGCTTGGGAGCGATTAATGAGTGAAGTGGCGCAGGAGTCTAGATTGAGAGCACCTGAATTGAAAATAAAGGTCGTGAAAAACCCAAGTATCAATTTAAAAGGAGATCGTAATTTACTTAAGCAGATGTTAAGGATTTTTTTAGATAATAGTATTAAATATACGCCAGATGATGGGAAGATTACTTTAAGTACTGTAGACAAAGGTGAAAATATAGAAATTAGAGTTAAAGATAGCGGTATTGGAATAGCTAAAAAAGATCTTGCTAATATCTTTGATAGGTTTTATCGGGTAGATGAAGCTAGAAGTAAGAGACAAGGTGGTCATGGTTTAGGTTTAGCAATTGCTCAAGAGATTGTCAAGGTGCATCAAGGAGAGATAGACATCAAGAGTAAGCCAGGAGTAGGAACTATAGTAATAGTTAAGTTACCCAAACAATAATCCTCAAAAGGGGTTGTTGTTTTTTATTTTCTAATCAAATTTTAATCTTTTTTTAATAGCTAACTAATGTTAGACCGTTAGAATATAGATGGGATAGTTTAGAACGAGAAAATTTAAGGAGAGAATGGAGATGCAGTCTAGTCTATTACTATCAAAAAGAAGTATCATTTATATTCTAATCTTAGTTTTAGCTTGTGGGATTTTATATTTGCCCTCCACGGTCAATCGAGATTTACATGGAAAAGAAGAATTAAAATACGTGGAAGTTGCGCGTGAGATGGCAGCAGGTGGAACGTGGTTAGTACCTCATTTTGGTGGCGAATTTTATGCTGATAAACCACCGGTCTATTTTTGGATTTTGAACCTCAGTAAGCTGATTTTTGGTACTTATTCAACTTTAGCGATGGCCTTGCCGAGTATATTGGCTAGTATTATCATTGTTTTATTAACCTTTTGGTTAGGCTGTAAGTTACTGAATGAAAAGTACGCTTTTTTAGCCGGGTTGATATTAATGACCAGCTTATTATTCTTTGGATTATCAATAATTGTTAGAATGGATTTATTGATGGAAATCTTTATTATGGCTACTTTAATTTCTTTTTATTTTGGTTATAGCAGTTATAAAGGGAGCAGGGCTAAGAAAAAATATTATTTTTTGCTCTATCTATTTATGGGATTAGCTACGACGATTAAAGGACCGGCGGGATTTTTGGTTCCGTTAGTAGTGATTCCGACATTTCTATTAGTAGAAAAAAATTTAGCCGAATTAAAAGAGATGGAGTTAAAAAAAGGCTTGGGGCTTTTTTTAGGAGTAGTTTTGTTATGGATAGTACCGGCTCTCATTAGCGGAGGGAAAGATTACGCTTATCAATTATTAGTAGTGCAAACTTTTGGACGAGCTCTTAATTCATTTGCGCATGCTCGGCCGTTTTATTACTATTTAATGACGTATCCGGTGACATTTTTGCCGTGGACTTTCTTCTTAATTAGTAGTTTTATTTATTTGATTAAAAATAGGGGTACTTTAAGATGGGAGGTTAAATTTTTATTAGTCTGGTTTTGGTTACCGTTTATTTTATTTTCCTTAATTAGTGGTAAATTAGTAATTTATCTATTACCTATTTATCCAGCGGCTGTTTTGTTAGTAGCTCATCTATTTAAAGAGATTATTTCCGGTAAAGCTAGCAAGAAATTCATAGTCGTTCCGGCTCTTTTAACATTGGTTATGTTAGGCGGGGGCGGGTTAGCCTTACCACAATCAGTATCAGGAATTACTTTGAGTTCTGGATTGAGACCAGCGATTATTTCTTTTTTGGTGATTGGTTTAATCGGATTGATTATTTTATTAAAAAAGCGGTATTATTTAGTTCCGTGTATGATTGTTTTAATGTTGGGAATTTTCATCTTGAACTTTTCAATAACTACTGTTCCAGCTTTAAGTCAAGATTATACTATGAAACCGTTAGCTATTAAATTAAAGGAATTTAAAACACAAAAAAAGGTAACGAACTTAGTTGCCTATCGATATAATGAAGTGGATGCTTTAGCAGTTTATACTAATGTTTTTGTTAAAGAGATTAATAATCAGCAGGCAATGATAGATTATTTTCACCAAAAAGATAAAGTATTGGCAGTGATCCAACAGGACCAATGGCCTAAATTAAAGAAAAGATTACCTAGCGGAATTAGTCGAATATATTCGTCTAATGGATATTTGTTAATCTATTATCAAACAGAATCTGATAGTAATTGAAAGTTATTGATTAAAGGTGGATAGCAGGATTTTTAAAAGGAGTATTGAAATAATAATGGTGTGGTTTGGAAAAGGAGGAAATCAATGATGAAAGAATATGAAGTAGAATTATCAGTAGTTGCTCCAGTTTATAACGAATACGATAATTTAATTCCGCTAACCGATCGAATTAGAGAGGTTCTTGAAGATGAGATAGATTCTTTTGAAATTGTGTATGTTGATGATGGGAGTACTGATGGAAGTAGTGAACTTTTAGATGAATTAGCTGCTAGATATGAGGAAGTTAAGGTATATCATTTTACAGAAAATAACGGACAGACAGCTGCTTTTGCTGCGGCGTTTGAGAAGGCTACTGGCCGTTTAGTGGCAACTTTAGATGCTGATTTGCAGGTTGATCCAGCTGATATTCTTAAACTCTTACCACGCAGTGAAGACCATGATGTAGTCTGTGGAATTAGAGAAGATCGACAGGATACTTGGGTTAAAAAACTTTCTTCAAAGATTGCTAATGGAGTTAGAAATAGATTAACTCATGAAGATATAGTAGATACTGGTTGTCCTTTGAAGTTATTTAAACAGGAAGTTGTCAAGGAGTACTATTTATTTGAGGGAATGCATCGTTTCTTCCCTACTTTAGCTAAGTTGAATGGTTATAAAGTAGCAGAGGTGCCGGTTAATCATTTTTCTCGGAGACATGGTGAATCAAAATACGGAATCAATAATAGATTGTGGAAAGGATTAATTGATACTTTGGCTGTGAGATGGATGCAAAAACGAAATATAGACTACACAATTAAGGAGGAGACCGAATAATGGCAATAGGTTGGGTGATTGTAGGTTTTATCGGACAGGCTATGTTCTCATTAAGGTTTATAATCCAATGGTTAGCTTCAGAAAAAGCCAAACAAAGTGTAATTCCTACTGCTTTTTGGTACTTCAGTATCTTAGGGAGTTTAACCTTATTAACTTATGCTATTCATCGGCGGGACCCGGTCTTTATAGTGGGGCAAGCGACTGGTTCTTTCATTTATTTAAGAAACTTGACCTTAATTAAGAAGAATAAAGGGGAAACAGTAACTGATCAGGAATTAGAATAAGAATCTAAATAAAAAGAGGTGAAAAAGTAGGATGGAGTTAAGTCTATCTAAACGGAGTCTTATTTATATTTTATTATTAGTTATATTCTGTGGTATTCTATATTTACCATCTACAGTTAACCGAGATTTGCATTATAGAGATGAATTGCGATATGTAGAGGTTGCGCGTGAAATGGCAGCTGCTGGAACGTGGTTAGTTCCTCATTTTGGGGGTGAGTTTTATTCCGATAAACCACCGTTCTATTTTTGGGTGTTAAATTTGAGCAAATCTATCTTTGGAAGATATTCAACGTTAGCTATGGTGTTACCAAGTATAATGGCCGCAATAATTATAGTTTTATTAACATCGCATTTCGGCAAGGTGATTTTAGGGGAGAAATATTCCCTACTGCCAGGGTTAATATTGGCTACTACGTTACTATTTTCGGGGTTAGCGATCTTTGTTCGGATGGATTTGTTAATGGCGATCTTCATTATCGGAGCTTTGCTTTCATTTTATATGGGCTATCAGACGAAGGATGACGACCGAATAAAAGGGAGATACTACCTTTTAGTCTATTTATTAATGGGAATTGCGACCGCTATTAAAGGACCAGCTGGTTTTTTGGTCCCGTTAGTGGTGATTCCGGGTTTTATTATATTAGATGGCAATTTGGCTGAGTTTAAACGACTTAAGTTAGGTAAAGGTTTGGGAGTCTTCTTAGGTGTTATCTTGCTTTGGTTGGTTCCGGCAGTGATTAGTGGCGGGAAGGAGTATGCTTATCAGTTATTAGTGGTGCAAACTTTTGGACGAGCAGTCAATTCTTTTGCTCATAATAAACCGTTTTATTATTATTTAATGACGTTACCGGCGACAACCTTTCCATGGTCACCGCTTTTGATTTCTAGTTTTATTTACTTTATTAAGCAGAGAAAAGAGATTACAACTGATGTTAAGTTTCTGTTGGCTTGGTTTTGGCTGCCTTTAATTCTCTTTTCGTTATTTAGTGGTAAGCTAGTCTTTTATTTATTACCGATTTATCCGGCAGCTGCTCTTTTAGTAGCTTATTTGTGTCAGAAGGTAATTAAAGGAGAGGCAAATAGTAAATTTTTGAGTATACCAGTAGTGTTGACGATTTGTGCTTTTATTGCAATTGGGGCAGCAATACCAAAGTCGGCCGAAGGAATAGCTCTGCGAGCTTTGATGAATCCAGCTCGAATTTCTTTTATGATTTTAGGAATATTTGGTCTGTTTTTAATCTTTAAGAAGAAGTATTATTGGACGCCATACTTGATTAGTCTTTTGGTCTTGATTTTTATCTTTAATTTCTCCGTAGCGGTAGTACCGTTGGCAAGTAAAGGATATACTAAAAGACCGATTGCTAATAAGTTGAAACAGTTTCGAGAAGAAAAGGGAGTTAAGAATATCGTTGGTTTTAATTATGGAGAACCAGAATCTCTAGCTGTTTATACCGGTTTTTTGATTCATGATATCAATAGTAAAACAAAATTAGTTAATTATTTTCAACAAAGAAATGAGGCATTAGCTATAATGGACCAAAGTGCTTGGCAACAGGTCCATAAAGTGTTACCGATGGGAGCTAAGAAAGTTTATTCATCGAATGATTACACACTCATTTATTATGAAGGTCAAGACAAGTAAGAATTAAGATAGGTAATTAGTTAGTATTGTTTGACAAATAAAGATGATTATGGTATATTAATAAAGGATCCGTTGTGGAGCCTTTATTTTTATTTATATATGTAAAAAAATGTAATGTGTCGCTTTATAGAAAATATGATTGCCTAGGGGGGAATTATGGTGCGTAGGGTAAGTTTAGTGTTAGGTATTTTAATCTTGATGGTCTTGATTAATTCAGTAGGAATATGGGCTAATGATTATAAATTAAGTGTTGATGACCAGCTTTTTATTTCTGTCTGGGGGCATCCAGACCTGCAGCGGCAAACAGTAGTGGGGCCAGATGGTAAAATAAACTTTCCGCTAGTAGGAGAGATTAAAGCAATAGGATTGACAGTGAAAGAACTGACTAAGGTGCTTGATACTAGATTGCGTCAGTATATTAAATTACAGGAAGCGCAAGTTAATGTAGCTTTAGAGAAGTATCAAAGGTTTAGAGTCACAGTATTAGGTGAAGTTAATAGACCGGGTACATATCAACTGCAAAAAGGGAAGCGAATATTAGATGCTATTTCTTTTGCAGGTGGAGTTAATCAATTAGCTGATTTGGCACATGTAAAATTAACACGAAATAATAAGTCCTTACTAATAGAGTTGGAGTCATTATTAAATGGGGATAATACTTTGCAAAATTATAAATTAGAAGATGGAGATGTTTTATATATCCCCGAGGATACTATTGAGGTTACGGTTTTAGGGGAAGTAAGAAAAGCAGGCAAATATAAGTTGAAGCGAGGAGTGCATTTAAGTGACTTGATCGCTCAAGCCGGAGGATTGACCGATAGAGCTAGCAATAAAGCTAAATATATTTCCGGAAAGAGAACTGAAAGTTTAGAGTTAGCCAAGATATTTAATAAAAAGTCTAATAATCCTAATTTAAAAAATGGAGACACGGTCTATATTCCGAAGACAAAGTATGATTGGCAACGATTTTTCTTCTTTGTAGGTGGGTTGAATTCATTGAAAGATCTTTTGAATTAAATAAATACTATCGGGCAAACAAGATTGATATCTAAGATGTTTGCATAATCAATTGATACCGCCTACGAATTCCGCTACGACTTCCTTAAAGATAAGCATGAGCTGTTTTAAACTCCCTACGGTCAAACAAAAACAGCTTATTTATGCTTATCTTTACTCCAGTCTGCTTCATTCTAAATGGCTAACATCAATTGATTATGCTTGAAAACTAGTCTTTAGAATTGATATTACTATTAAAATTAGGAGGAAGATCATGGAGCGATTAGAGGATGAGATGATAGAGATTGATTTAAGAGAATATTTTAATATAATCTGGCGACAGAAATGGTTAATTATCGGTATCTGCATATTGGCAGTTGTAATTAGTTATGTGGTAAGTATGCAGATGCAGCGAGTTTATCAGACTTCTACTCTAGTAATGATTAAAGAGGACCAGGGAGTTCAGAATTTATTTGATGAGAAATTATCTTTGTTAACAGGGCAGACTGATAAGGTTGCTACTTATACACAGTTGTTAAAGAGTAGGCGGATTATTGAGAAGGTTATTAAGGAATTAGATTTAAGAGAAGAAGAGACAGGAGAACTGATCGAACCTAAAGCATTAAGAGACCGAATTAGTATTGCTGGGAATGCTGAAGATAATCTGATTAATATTACTGTGAATTATCCGGACCCAGTAACGGCGAAGAAAATAGCTAATACGTTAGTTGCTAAATTTAAAGAAGTAAACCAGCGGATAAATCAAACGGACTTACAAGGAGCAGCTGATTTTATCACTAAGCAATTAGCTACTGTCAAAGAGCAGTTGGCTAACGCTGAGGACAAGCTATTGGCTTATAAAGAAAAGAGGGGCGTTGTATTACCGACTGAACAGGCAAAAGTAACCTTAGATAAGTTGACCGAACTGGAGACATTAGCGGCTAAAACGGACGTGGAGTTAAAAGAGTATCAAGCTGGATTGCAAGAAGTAAAAAGGAGCTTGACTGGACAGAATAAGGAGATAGTCTCAACCAAGACGATCACTAAGAATCCGATAGTTGAAAATTATCAGACTAAGTTAGCCGAATTAAAGGTTCGTTTAGCAAGCCAAAAAGAGATATATACAGATAGACATCCTAAGATAATAGCATTGAAAAGACAGATAGATGAGGTTCAGCAACGATTGAAGGCGGCGGTCAAAGAGGTAATCGGTGCTAGGACAAAGACGATTAATCCGCTCTATCAATCTTTACAAGGTAAAGTTATCGATTTGCAGACTAAGATTATAACGGTGCAAGCGAAACAAGGGCTTTATAAAGAACAGATCGATAAATTAGACGAGCAGTTAAGTTCACTACCTAAGAAGGAATTGCAGTTAACACGATTGGAACGTAAAAGTAGGGTAACTGAAAGGATATATACGATGTTAATGGAAAAAAACGAAGAAGTTCAGATTCAAAAGGCGATGCAGACATCAGATTTAGTAGTGATTGACTCAGCGATAGTTAAAGGGATACCGATTAAGCCAAATATAAAGTTAAATATAGTGATCGCAACATTTTTAGCAGTCTTTGTTGGTATTGGCTTAGTCTTTGTATTAGAGTATTTCGATGATACGGTTAAGAGTGAGGAAGATATTGAAAGGTTAACTGGACTACCAGTATTGGGTACAATTCCTGACTTAGAACAGATCGATCATACACGGGGATATGGAAGGGGTGGAGATATTGAATAGGAAAGAAGAAATTAGAGATGATGAATTAATAACTAAATATAATCCAAAATCACCAGCAGCAGAAGCCTATCGAAGCTTACGGACTAATATTTCTTTTTTAAGTCCTGACCAACCGTTAAAAACGATAGTCTTGACAAGTAGTAATCCCGGAGAAGGCAAGTCATTAACGGTAGCTAATTTAGCGATTTCAATAGCACAGACCGGTAAGAGGGTAATTATTATTGATGCTGATTTGCGAAAACCTACCCAGTATCGATTCTTTAGGATGACTAATCATACTGGGTTGAGTAAAATTTTAACCGATAAAATAGAATTTGATGAAGGTTTGCGAACGACTAAAATAAAAGGTGTACAGTTAATTAGTAGTGGACCGATTCCACCTAATCCGGCGGAATTAATCGGTTCAGCTAAGATGAAGGAAGTAATTAAAACAGCGAGAGCAAAGGCAGATCTGGTTTTAATTGATACACCACCAGTTATTGCTGTAACTGATACTACCGTCTTAGCAGATAAAGTGGATGGCTTTGTATTAGTAGTAGCTGCACAGATGACATCTAAGGAAGTGTTGATTAAGGCAAGAGAGACTTTAGATAAAGTGCGAGCTAATGTGATCGGTACGGTGCTTAATAGAGATACTATATATTATGGGAATGAAAAGTATTATGATTATTACTACTATGGAGAGAGGGTTAATGCATAAAGATAGAATATAAATGCATAAAGATAATAATGAGGTGATAAATAATGATCGACCTGCATACTCATATCTTGCCTGGGGTAGACGATGGAGTAAAGAGTTATCAAGAAGCACTAATGGTAATTAAGGAGGCAGAACGGCAAGGAATTAAAAAGATGGTAGCTACCCCACATGACGACTATCAATCGAATATGAAAAAGATTAAAGAGAAAGTCGCTAAGTTACAAGCAATGATTAATAAGGAAGGGTTAGATGTACAAGTCTTGATCGGTGCTGAGACTTATTTGACTCCAGAATTAAGAGAACGGGCGGCAAAAGGGTTAGTAAATACGATTAATGATAGTCGTTATCTATTATTAGAACTACCTTTTGGACATCTTCCAAACTATATAGATGATGTTTTTTATGATTTACAAGTGTTGGGATATATCCCGATCATTTGTCATCCAGAGCGATATAGATGGGTCAGGGAGGAACCTAATTATCTCTATAATTGGGTCAAGCAGGGGATCTGTTTTCAACTAAATGCAGGAAGTTTGTTGGGGCAATTTGGCTCAAAGGTGCAAGAAACGGCAGAAATTTTAGTTAAGCATAATTTAGTACAATTGATAGGTAGCGATGTCCATTCTATTGATAACAGAGGTATATGTTTAGAGCAAGGGGTAAAAAGACTAAAAGGATTGGTAGGCAATGACGTAAAGTTTTATCTACAGAATGCAGGATTAGTGATTAATGATGAAGAAGTAGAGTGTGTTGCCCCGAAGTATTATAAGAAGACGGTTAAGGTATTCGATAACTTTTTTGTTAATAAGTTAAAGACTGCACTTGGTTGGAGATAGTTATTATAACGTGTTGTGCTATTTTATGAAAATAGGAAGGAAATTGGAATTTAATATTGAAATAGATAAGTGAGTGTGATAAAAAGCACAATAATATTTTAAGATGTGATAGTGGTTACATTTTTATTGATTAAGAGTTGGTAGAATGGAATTATGATATAGATATATATAATAGGTGGAGTATTATCTTACGAGGGGTGAACAATAGATGGCTGAATTAGAATCTAAAGTCATTAATTCAAGGGTTAGTAGAGCAGCATTTGAACGAAAACGCAGTCAGGATCTAGGTTATCAGTTTTATTTAGCTAATAAACGATTAATAGATATAGTAAGTTCGATAATTGGTTTGATATTAACTCTACCCATAATGATCATGACGGCAATAGCGATTAAATTAGAGAGTCCAGGACCGGTTATCTTTAAACAGAAGAGAGTCGGATTGAATGGCAAAAAATTTACGATCTATAAATTCAGGTCGATGGTAGCGAACGCTGAAGCTGAGACAGGTCCAGTCTGGGCTCAAAAGAATGATATGCGGGTAACTGAGGTAGGTAAGTTTATTCGCAAGACTCGGATAGATGAGTTACCTCAGTTTGTGAATATATTGAAAGGTGAGATGTCATTAGTAGGCCCTCGTCCAGAACGAGCAGTCTTTATCGAAGAGTTTAGTAAGGATTATCCACATTTTGAGGATAGATTGTTAGTAAAACCAGGAGTTACTGGTTTAGCACAAGTAACTGGCGGCTATGAATTAACTCCGCATCAGAAAGCTAGATTGGACTTACTTTACATACGGAGACAAGGATTGTGGTTGGATATAAAGGTCTTGCTACAGACTGTGCGAGTTGTTATTTTTGGTGATGGCGCTAGATAGTTGACAGTTGATAGTTGATAGTTGACAGTTAAAGTCAAAGTCAAGGTCAAGACCATTAAAAGCGGTTTGACACAGACTGACACAAGACGGACACAGACTAAAGACAAAAGATTATAGAGTTAGTTGGTAGATTATCGTTTGGTTTGAAGGTGAGTATGATATAATATATTTAAAATATGATATGTTTTTGATTGTGAGGTTTAATATTTATGAATGCTATTCCTTTTAATGAGGGGATAGAAATATGAATCGTCGTTATTTAGCTTTAATAGGAAGAATTGAAGAAGAACTTTCGGAATTAGAGATTAATGAATTTATTCAATTTATGGAGCAAGAGGATAAGGAGGAGAATTAATCTATGGATCATTTGGATAAGTTAGAGAATAGAGCAATTCATATTTTAAGAGAGGCTTATAGTGAGTTTAAGAATTTAAGTATGTTATGGTCGATTGGCAAGGATAGTACGGTTATGTTATGGTTAGCTAGGAAGGCTTTCTTTGGTCATGTGCCGATTCCTTTGGTGCATATCGATACTGATTATAAGATTCCGGAGATGATTGAGCATCGTGATAGATTAGCTCGAGAATGGAAGTTAGATATGATTTATGGTCAGAATAAGAAGGCTTTGGAAGAGGAACAGACTTTTCCTGATGGAAATACGACTAGAATAGAATGCTGCCAAAAATTAAAGACGGCAGGACTAAAGAATACATTAAATGGGAGTTGGCCTCGCTATCGAATGAATCATAATACTGGTGAGTATGAAATTGATAAGAATACTGAGCCGTATACTGGGGTTATCGTTGGTGTAAGAGCTGACGAGGAAGGTACGCGGTCTAAGGAGCGATACTTCTCGCCACGTGATAGAAATAATGATTGGGATATCGGTGACCAGCCACCGGAGTTTTGGAGTCAGTATAAGACTGATTTTGCGCCAGGGACTCACGTTCGGATTCATCCGTTGTTGGATTGGACGGAGTTGAATATTTGGGAGTATATTGAACGAGAGAATATTCCGATGGTTTCGCTTTACTTTGATCAAGGTGATGGAACTAGATATAGGTCATTAGGCTGTGGTCCTTGTACTAATCCTGTCGAATCGACAGCTAGTAATCCAGCGGAGATAATTGAAGAGTTGAAGACTGGGAAGTTTTCTAATATTGCTGAGAGAGCAGGTCGTGAGCAGGATAAGGAAGACGGTGGAGGTTTAGAAGAGTTGCGTAAAGAAGGTTATATGTAAGGCTGAGGTTGAGGCTAAGATTGAGATTAAGAAATTAATTAAATAGAAAATAGATTATCGTTTGTTTTGAGAGTGAGTATGATATAATAATATATAGGGAGTAGTATTCGGAAGGTGGGGTGTGATGTATGACCGCAAGCAATCTAAAAGAGATTTTGGCTCAGGGAGAGAATTCTTCAATAGAATTTAAATCAGCTGAAGTAAGACCATATTCTCTAGCAAAAGAGATGGTTGCTTTGTCAAATTCATTTGGAGGAATAATATTAATAGGTGTAGATGATGATGGGCAAGTAGAAGGAATAGATGATGAATTTAACTATGAAGAATGGATAATGAATATTGCGAGGAATAATGTTATCCCTGAGATAAATTTAGAGATTGAAAAAAGAGAAATAGATCATAAGAGGATAATATTAATAGATATTCCTAAGGGAAAAACTAAGCCTTACCAGACGAATAAAAATGAGTTTTTAGTTAGAGTAGGTTCTACAAATAGAAATGCATCACAACAAGAATTGCTTAGATTATTTCAGAAGTCAGGCTTCTTTCATTTTGATAGCACGGGAGTAGATGGTACTTCTTTAAAGGATATTAATTTAACTAAAGTAGATGAATATTTTTCTAGATATGATATTGAATTTATAAATGAGAGTGAAGAGGATAAAGTAAGATTATTGCGAAATACCGATATATTAACAGAAGAAAATAAAGCAACTGTTGGTGGGTTGCTTATTTTTGGGATCAATCCGCAGAGATATCTTTTAAATGCTTCAATTTCTTTTGCTAGATTTAAAGGGAAAGAAATGGGGGCGCAGTTGATTGATAAAAAAGTAATAGACGGAAATTTAGATATTCAAATAGATACTACATTTTCACTGATAAAGAATAATATAATAAATTCATCTGATATAGTTGAGACCAAAAGAGTAGCTAAGAATGAAACTTATCCAGATAAGGTATTTAGAGAGTTAATTGTAAATGCCTGTGTGCATAGAGATTATTCAATTTTTGGTTCTAGGATAAGGATATTATTCTTTGATGATAGAATTGAGTTTATAAATCCAGGCAGATTGCCTAATACTGTAACGATAGATAAATTAAAAGCAGGAGTTTCGTATGCCATCAATCCTGTAATTGTTAAATTTATGGAGAACATGAGGTATGTTGATAAATTAGGGCGAGGTTTGCCTATGGTTTATCAGGAGGCAAAGAAGAGAGAGAAGAAGGTTCTTTTTGAGGAGATAGGGGAAGAGTTTAAGGTTACGCTGTATTTATAATAGTTGACGGTTTACAGTTGATAGTTGACAGTGAAGCCCAGGAATACAGGTTAAGGCTGAATACTAAACAGAGGAGAGTAGTCGATGACTGATATAGTAGATAATCAAAAGGATGATTTAAATATAGTTATTGCTGGTCATGTTGATCATGGGAAGAGTACGATTATTGGTAGATTATTGGCTGATACTGATTCTTTACCGGAGGGTAAGTTAGAGCAGGTAAAGGAGACTTGCCGGCGTAATTCTAAGCCGTTTGAGTATGCTTTTCTATTAGATGCATTAAAGGATGAACAATCACAGGGAATTACTATTGATTCGGCGCGGTGTTTTTTTGAGACTGATATGAGACAGTATATTATTATTGATGCGCCGGGACATATTGAGTTTTTAAAGAATATGGTGACTGGGGCAGCTAGAGCTGAAGCTGCTTTATTGGTGATTGATGCTAATGAAGGTGTACAGGAAAATTCTAGACGTCACGGCTATATGTTATCAATGTTAGGGATTAAACAGGTGACGGTATTAGTTAATAAGATGGATTTAGTTGATTATGAGCAAGAGGTATTTGAGGAGATAGTTGAGGAGTATACTCAATTTTTAAAGCAGATAGATATTGAACCGGAGTCTTTTGTGCCAGTTAGTGGGATGGAAGGAGATAATATAGCTAGTTTATCGGATAGAACTCCTTGGTATGAAGAGGAAACTGTCTTAGAAGTATTAGATAGCTTTAAAGCAGAGGAGTTACCAGCGGATAAGCCGTTTAGAATGCCGGTACAGGATGTTTATAAGTTTACTAAAGGCGGAGATGATCGAAGAATTGTTGCTGGAAAGATAGAAGCTGGTCAAGTGAATGTCGGGGATGAAGTTGTCTTCTATCCATCAGGGAAACGAAGTAAAGTTAAATCTATCGAAGCTTTTAGTGCAGCATCACCAGAGAGTATTGGGGTAGGTTATTCGACAGGCTTTACGTTAGAGGAACAGATATATGTGACTCGTGGAGAAATGGCAACTAGAGCAGATGAACCTCGACCGGAAGCAACTTCTCGGATAAGAGCTAATCTCTTTTGGCTAGGTAAGAAGCCGATGGAGAAGAAGAAGAACTACTATTTAAAACTGGGTACAGCGAAAGTAAGAGCTAAAATAGAAAAGATAGAACGAGTAATTGATGCTTCGGACTTAAATCAAGACGAAGCTAAAGACAAGATTGAAAGACATGATGTAGCTGAATGTGTATTGAAATTAGAAAAAGCTATAGCTTTTGATTTAGCTAGTGAGATAGCAGAAACCAGTCGATTTGTAGTTGTAGATGAGTATGAAATAGCTGGTGGAGGTATAATTCAGGAAGCTTTAGAAGATGAACAGAGCTGGGTAAGAGAGAAAGTTATGCTTAGGAATTATAAATGGGAAAAGAGCCATATTACTAATGATGAACGAGCTGAGAAGTATAATCAGAAGTCAACTCTAGTCTTAATTACAGGTGAAGAAGATGTGGGTAAGAAGCCGACAGCTAAGGCTTTAGAGAAGAGATTATTTAACGATGGAAAGATTGTTTACTTCTTAGGAATCGGTAATCTATTATATGGTGTGGATGCTGATATTAAAGGTGAGAATAATCATCGAGAAGAGCATTTGAGAAGACTAGCAGAAGTATCACATATCATGCTTGATGCTGGGGCGATATTAGCTGTTACAGCTATAGAGTTGACACAGGAAGACTTGGAGCTAATTAAGACAACGGTTAATCCAGAGAAGATAGAGACTGTTTGGTTAGGTGAGAATGTGACTACGGATATCTCATACGACCTGCATATTCCGAAGTTTGAAACGGCGGAGAAATCAGCTAATCGGATTAAGAGTTTACTACAAGAACGTGGGATTATATTTAGGGTTTAATTAGTTGACAGGGAATAATAGTTGACAGTTAAGACATAAAGAGTTTTTGAGGGTTTAGTGTTAAACCCAAACATTATTTTAGTTTATAATAGGGAGTGAGAGGTATGAGTGCAAATGTTTATCAAGAGAAGGATTTAGATATAGAAGCATACCTTGAAGATGTTAAAGAACGTACAGTACAAAGTATAGATTTAAATAGGATTATTCTTTTTGGTTCCTATGCTAGAGGAGATTATAATGATAATAGTGATGTGGATTTGCTTTTTATAGTAAATAATGATAGTGGTTCACTGAGGGAAATTAGACATAAGATAGATAGTTTATTACAAGATAGAATTGTTCCGACTGATATTCTAGTATATACTGAGGATAAGCTTAAAGAAAAGGAAAATATAATAGGCACCCTTCCTTATACCATTAAAGAGGAAGGAGAAGTTATTTATGACAAACAAAGAAAAAATTAATACATTAGTAAAGGAATGGATGAAGAAAGCTAAAGAAGACTTAATAACTGCAGAAACTCTTGTAGAGGCTCCAACAAATAGGTTGCCATTCTTGACATCTACTATTGGTTTTCATAGTCAACAGTGTGTGGAGAAGAGTTTGAAAGCTTTCTTGATTTATAAGCAAATAGAATTTAGAAGAAGTCATGATATTAAATATTTACTTAATTTGTGTAAAGAAGAGACTGATAAATTTGAAGTAATTCGAAATGATAGTAGTTTATTAAATGATTATGCAGTCGAAGCAAGATATCCAGGAGATTGTGAAGAATTTACTACTAAAGAATCTATAAAGGCAGTAAATGTAGCAAGGAGAGTTTTAAATTTATTAGAGGAAGTAATACCTGAAGTGACAGAGTAAGGTTGAGGTTTAGGTTAAGGCTGAGGACAAAGAGTTTTGAGGGTTTAGAGTTTTTCCTCAACCTTAACCTCAGCCTTGACCTCAACTTCAATCTGTAACCAAAGGAGGAAAAGTATGAGTTTAAATAACTTGGACCTTAATGATTCTCAAAGAAAGGCTTTGTATCAATTAAAGAAAAGGATAAATAATAAGTATTCTATAGTAGAAACTTTAGTATTTGGTTCGGTAGCTCGGAATGAAGCTGAAATAGGGTCTGATTTGGATGTTTTGGTTTTAACAAACAAGGGAATGAGCCATAAAGAAAAGCATGAAATATATGCATTGGTTACAGAAGTGAATTTAGAATATAATACCAATTTAAGTGTTTTAATTGTTGATAAAGTTGGTTGGGAAAGTGGACTTTATTCTGTCTTACCAATTAAAGATGAGATTAAACGTGATGGAGTGCGATTTTGATGGATTATAATAAAAAAGAGTTAGCTAAATATTGGATGAAAAAATCGAAAAGAAGTCTAGAAGCTGCCCAGCATGAATTTGAATGTAAAAATCATGATTTTTGTGCTAATCGTTTATATTATTCAGCTTTTTACGCTGTCAGTGCTGTGTTAATACTGAAGGGGCAAACGTATAAAAAACATAGTGCTGTAAGAGCAGCATTGCATAGAGACTTTGTTAAAGAAGGCCTTATTCCTATAGAGTATGGTGCTTTATATGATGCATTATTACAAGATAGAGAAGAAGCAGATTATGTAGCTTTTGTAGAGTTTGATCCAGAAATACTTGAAGAAGAAATTAAGCAAGTAGAGGAGTTTATTAAGGAGTTTGAGAAACTGTTTACTTCGTTAATTAAATCTGAATGATATTAAGGCTAAGGTTAAAGAGTTTTTGAGGGTTTAGAGTTTTTCCTCTGACAATTGACAGTTTACAGTGAAAACCAGTAGAAAACTTTGGATTAAAAGCAGAAGACTATCATAGATTTGCAACCAGCCTTGATTTGTAGGCTGGGCGAGAAAGTTAAGACCTTAAAACATTAAAACACTAAAAATCAGATATATTATATAGGTTAAAGGTAGAAATTAAACAGAAATAGGAAAGAGGAATTTGAGTTTTTATAAAGAATTATGTGGAATGAGGTTTATTAAAAAATTGGAATAAAATATACAGATATATTATAAAATTATAATTAAATTTAAGTTGTAAGTTATGTGAAACAGTTAAGACTATCAGAGAGTTCTTGAAATAAAGGCTTTATAAAAGACGAGATTGAATATCAAGAGAGAAAAATCTAAAGAAAAAGCTGATAATGACAGTAATGAATTAACTGTCAACTGCTAGAAGGAGTTGGTGAATGATATAATGGATAAAAAGAAATCTAAGACTTCATTAGAAGGTTTTAAGGAAGATGCTCCTGAACCTCAAGGAAGAATAGAAGATAAAGGACAAGTTGATAATGACAACAATGAACAAACTGTCTTAATCAGCCTAAAAGGCAAGGCTGATTATGAGTTTATGATAAGTTTACTGCCTTTTAATTTGGGATCTTCTACTTATCTCCACTGTCAACCGTCAACTGTCAACTCGAATAAAGGCTCAAATAACATTATGTGGCACAAAGGTAAGGTCACATATGAAGATAGATGCAAGAACCTAGGCCAACGCGGAGTCGTCGTTTGGTTCACCGGTCTTTCTGGTTCTGGGAAATCTACGATAGCTGTGGAAGTAGAAAAAGAATTACTTAAGCAAGGTAAGGCTGTTTATAGATTAGATGGAGATAATGTCCGGCATGGTTTGAACTCTGACCTTGGCTTTGCTAAGGAAGATCGAGATGAGAATATTAGACGGATTGCGGAAGTAGCTGCTTTATTTAAAGATGCAGGTTTAATAACGTTAGCTTCTTTTATCTCGCCTTTTCAGAAGATGCGTGATTTTGCGAGAGAAAGAGCAGGAGAAGATAGTTTTATTGAAGTATATGTGAAAGCGGATGTGGAGACTTGTGCTGAACGTGATCCGAAGGGATTATATGAGAAGGCTAAGCAAGGAGAGATAGAGAATTTTACTGGTATTTCGTCACCGTATGAGGAACCGGATGATGCTGATGTGGTGATAGATACTGCTGAGTTGACGGTGGAGGAATCGGTGGAAAAAGTTTTAGAAGCAATTGACAATTAAAAACTTAGGTTAAGATTAAGGCTAAGGTTTAGCGTTTTTCCTTAACCTTAGCTTTAGCCTTAATCTCAAATTAACAGGGGGGGGTTAAAGTGTTGAAAGATGGCTTGAAGGGACTTCCGATTGGGATAGATGATTTTAAAGATTTGAGAGAGAACAATGGTTATTTTGTTGATAAGAGTCTGTTTATCAAAGAGATTATAGATGATATTTCTAAAGTTAAACTAATTACTCGCCCCCGTAGATTTGGTAAGACGTTGAACTTGTCAATGTTGCGTTATTTCTTTGAAGATGGAGAAGAAGATAATAGTGAACTTTTTCAGGATTTAGAGATCTGGCAGCAAGGAGAGGAATATAGATCTGAACAAGGGAAGTATCCGGTGGTTAATCTGACTTTTAAAGATGTTAAGTTTGCCAATTTTGATTTATGTTATCAAAAGTTAATTATACAGATTAGTAATGAGTATAAAAAACATGATTATTTATTAGAGTCAGATAAAATAAGGGATATTGATAAAAAAATATATAATTCAATTATTAGTGAAAAAGCAAGTTATGTTAGGTTTGCTTCTAGTTTAGAATTTTTAACAAAGCTATTAGCAGAATATCATGACGAGAATGTTATTGTCTTAATAGATGAGTATGATACTCCGATTAATGCTGGATATTTAAATGATTATTATGAAGATATTATAGATTTTATGAGAGCCTTTTTAGCTGGTGGTTTGAAAGGTAATAGGTATTTAAAGACAGCAGTAATTACTGGTATATATAGAGTAGCGAAAGAGAGTATCTTTTCTGGTTTTAATAATTTGGAAGTATGTTCAGTTATAGATAATATTTTTACTGAGGAATTTGGTTTTATAGAAAAGGAAGTTAAGGACTTACTTGCTTATTATAATCAAGAAGAGAGTATAGATGAGATTAGAGATTGGTATAATGGATATATTTTTGGGGATGAGACGGTTATTTATAATCCCTGGTCTATTTTAAACTATTTAAAGTATGGGAACTTAAAGCCTTATTGGGTGAATACCAGTAGTAATAGTATTATTAGACAGATGTTGGGCAAGACTGGAAAAAGCTTTAAAGAAAAATTACAGCTTTTGTTGAGTGGCAAAGAGATAGAGGATGTTAGAATTAATACTGATACTAATTTCCGTGATATTCAGGATAGATCAGTTATTAATGAAAGTGTGCTCTGGAATTTGTTATTGGTGAGTGGTTATCTAAAGCCAGTTGGTCTTCACTATAACAGCTTTGGAGATGCTATTTGTGATTTAAAGATACCTAATAAAGAAATAAGAAAATTATATAGAGATATAATTATGGATTGGTTTGAAGAAGGTGAAGTTGGTACAGAACAGATAAGAGAGATGTTAGAGGATTTGGTGAATGGAGATATTGATGACTTTGCAGAAAAGTTTAGTTATCTTGTTCGTAGGACTTTTAGTTATTTTGATGTAGGCTATAATGCAGCGGAGAACTTCTACCATGCTTTTATCCTAGGCTTGTTAGTTAATCTCCAGAAGAAGTATAGGATAAAGTCGAATGCAGAATCCGGAGATGGTAGACCGGATGTGTTAATTATCCCTGAGGATAAGAGTAAGAGAGGGGTAGTTATTGAGTTTAAGGTAGCTAAGAGTAGCGAGGAAGAGGTTATGACTAAGACGGCTGAGGAAGCTTTAGCTCAGATAGAGAAGACTAATTATGAGGATGAGCTTCTTTTTAGTGGAATAGATGAGGTGCTAAAGGTAGCGGTTGTGCTTTGTGGGAAGAAGGTTTTGGTAGTTGACAGGGAGTAATAGTTGACAGTTGACAATTTACAGTTGACAGTTAAAATCGTTTAAAGAGTTTTCGAGTTAAAGCAGTTTATACTTGAAGGTTTTAAAGAAGACGCTCTTGAATATCGAGAAAGAACAAAGAATAAGAAAAAGTAAACACTTCCAATAATGAATTAACTGTCAACTGTCAACTGTAAACTGATAAAAGTTGGAGGTAATTATTGATGAGCAATAAGTTAAGACGAATATTGAAAAGTGTTACTTGGCGAATAACAGCTACTACTACAACAATTTTAATAGTTTATTTTTTAACCGGAGAGTTTAAATTGGCTGGTTCAGCAGCTTTAATGGAAGTATTGTTAAAGACAACTATTTATTACTTACATGAAACTGTTTGGGATAAGGTTGAGGTGGCGGAAAAGAACACTAATATAGAGAAAGTTAATTGTAATAATTAGCTAGTACTTTCGTTTGAAAGGCATTTAAATATAAATTATTAATTTGGTAAATTTTAAAAGCGTTTATAAAGTTAGGATTGAGGGGAGAAATTATGAGTAATAAAGTAAGCAAATTACGAAAAGAAATATTAGAAAAAGTTAAAGAATTGCATAAATTACAAGAAAAGAATAGTGAGGATTTTAAGCCTGGTAAAGATGTAATTCCTTTTGCTCGTCGTGTTTATGATGAGAAAGAAATGATGTCCTTAGTTGATTCAGCCTTAGATTTTTGGTTAACGGCTGGTAGATATGCTGAAGAGTTTGAAGAAAAATTTGCAGATTATTTTGGTCTTAAAAGTTGTTCTTTAGTTAATTCGGGTTCATCAGCAAATCTAATAGCTTTGACGGCTTTTACATCACCTAAATTAGGTGATAAAAGACTTAAACCTGGTGATGAAGTAATAACAGTAGCTGCTGGGTTTCCTACTACAGTAAATCCTATAATTCAAAATGGTTTAATCCCTGTCTTTGTTGATGTTAATTTAGGTACGTATAATGTTAATATAGAACAATTAAGACAAGCTATTTCTTCGAAGACGAAAGCAATTATGTTGGCTCATACCTTAGGTAATCCATTTAATCTTGAGGCAGTAATGGAAATTGCTAAAGAACATGATTTATATGTTATCGAAGATTGTTGTGATGCTGTTGGTTCAACGTATAATGATGAATTAGTAGGAACATTTGGGGATGCTGCTACAGTAAGCTTTTATCCTGCTCATCATATGACGATGGGAGAAGGAGGAGCTGTATTAGTTGATTCAACAAAGTTAGAGAGAATAGTACGTTCTTTTAGAGATTGGGGACGTGATTGTTATTGTGAACCAGGACAGGATAATACCTGTGGATATAGATTTGAACGACAAATGGGGACTTTACCTTATGGATATGATCATAAATATATATATTCTCATATAGGATATAATTTAAAAGTTTTAGATTTACAACCAGCTATAGGAATCGAGCAATTAAAGAAGTTACCTTCATTTATTAAAAAGCGGAAGGAAAACTTTAAGAAATTAAAGGATGGACTTAAAGATTATGAAGATTATTTAATTTTACCAGAGGCAACTAAAAATTCTGATCCTTCTTGGTTTGGATTTCCGATAACGGTACGAAAAGATTCAGGGATTAATCGTGCTGATTTAGTTAATCATTTAGAAGAGAATAAGATCATGACTAGAATGCTGTTTGCTGGTAATATTACTAGACAACCAGCTTATCAAAATGTTAAATATAGAGTAGTTGGTAATCTAGAAAATACAGATTATATCATGAATAATACCTTCTTTATTGGAGTTTATCCAGGTATTGACCAAGAGAAGAGGGATTATATACTTCAAGTTTTTGCAGATTACTTCAGTAAGTTATAATTAATAAGTGTATAGGAGGAGTTTATAGTGAAGGCTGTAATCTTAGCAGGAGGATTTGGAACAAGATTAGGAAACAGGACAAACTTAATACCTAAGCCTATGGTTAAAATAGGGACTAAGCCTATTCTATGGCATATAATGAAGACGTACGCTCACTATGGAATTAATGAATTTGTTATTTGCTTAGGATATAAAGGTGATGTAATCAAGGACTACTTTTTACATTATGAAGCTAGGAATAATGATTTTACTATTGGATTAGGTAGCTCTAACTTAGAATTTCATAATGGACATGGTGAAGAGGATTGGAAAGTAACTTTAGTAGACACTGGACTTAATACTTTAAAAGGTGGAAGGATTAAAAGGATTGAGGAGTACTTAGATGATGATATAAACTTATTAACTTATGGTGATGGAGTAGCAGACGTAAACATAGATGATTTAATTGAATTTCATAAATCACATGGTAAAATGGTTACTATTACTGGGGTGCATCCACCGGCAAGGTTTGGAGAGTTAATAGAAGAAGATAACGTAGTAAAATCTTTTGAAGAGAAACCTCAAACTTCCCAAGGGTTAATTAATGGTGGTTATATGGTTTTTAATAAAGAATTATTAAGTTACTTAAGACCAGACGAGGATTGTGATTTTGAAATAGGTCCTTTAGAGAGTTTATCAAAAGAAGGAAAGGTTATGGTTTATAAACATAAAGGCAACTGGGAATGTATGGATCATGAGAGAGATGTAAAGCATTTAAATACACTATGGAATAATAATAATGCTTTTTGGAAGGTATGGGAATAGAAATGGATAAGATATTTAATGGAGTTTTTAAGGATAAAAATGTATTAGTTACTGGTCATACTGGATTTAAAGGTTCTTGGCTAATAACTTGGTTAAATGAATTAGGAGCTAATGTAATAGGTTATGCCCTTGATCCCTATAGAGAAAAAGATAATTTTGTAGTAACTAACCTAAGTAGTAAAATAACTGATATTAGAGGCGATGTACGAGATTTTGATAAACTATTATCAGTATTTGAAGAATATAAACCAGAAATAGTATTTCACTTAGCTGCTCAACCATTAGTAAGGTTATCTTATGAAGAGCCAAGAGAGACTTATGAGACAAATGTAATGGGAACAGTTAACCTTTTAGAAGCATCTAAGCAGGTAGAGTCAGTAAGAGTAGTAGTGAATGTTACTAGTGATAAATGTTATGAAAATAAAGAAATGATTTGGGGATATAGAGAAAATGATCCCATGGGAGGATATGACCCTTATAGTTCAAGTAAGGGTTGTGCTGAACTAGTAACTTCTGCTTATAGAAGATCATTTTTTAATCCACAAGATTTAGACAAACATGGAGTAGCTTTAGCTTCTGTAAGAGCAGGAAATGTTATCGGTGGAGGAGATTGGGCTAAGGATAGATTGATGACCGATTGTATAACTGCATTACAGGCAAGAAAGAAAATAAAGATTCGTAGTCCACAAGCAATACGACCTTGGCAGCATGTCTTAGAGCCATTGAGTGGTTATTTATTATTAGCGTCAAAGTTATATGAAGAACCTAAAAAATATATAGGTGGATGGAATTTTGGCCCAGAAGAAAGCTCTATAGTAACTGTAGGAGAATTAGTAGAGAAGCTTATAGATTGTTGGGGTTCAGGAGATTGGATAGATACTTCATCCAATGATGAACCGCATGAGGCTGAACTATTAAAGCTTGATATAAGTAAAGCAAGATATTATTTGAATTGGAGTCCAAGATTAGATGTTGAAGAGATGTTAGAATTGACTGTTGATTGGTATAAGAATTATCAAGATAATAATGTGTATGAATTGTGTGTAAAGCAAATTAAAAACTTCATTAAAAAAGGTTGATAATAAATGGAATTAATAAAGACGAAGTTACAGGGAGTATATATTATACAGAATCCAGTTTTCAGTGATAATAGAGGAGTTTTCTCTAAAATATATCATGAAGATATTTTTGAAAAAAATGGATTGTGTACTGATTTTAAAGAGAGCTATTATTCTGTTTCTAAAAAGAATGTAATACGAGGAATGCATTTTCAATTACCACCTTATGATCATGAAAAACTTGTATATGTGCCAAAGGGAGAAGTATTAGATGTGGTATTAGATTTAAGGACAAACTCTGATACATTCGGAGATTATATAGCTATAGAACTATCAGCAACAAATAAAAAATCGATTTATATACCTAAAGGTTTAGCACATGGTTTTAAGTCTTTAAAAGATAACACAATTACAGTTTATAATGTTTCAACAGTTTATAGTAGTGATTATGATACTGGAATTAGTTGGAACTCTTTTGGCATGGATTGGGGATTAGAAGAACCAATAGTTTCAAAAAGAGACCAAGAATTCATAAGTCTTGATAAGTTTGATAGTCCATTTTAAGAAGGAGAGTTAACTATGGAAAGGGTAGTAGTTACTGGAGGAACAGGATTTGTAGGTTCAAATTTAAGTAGAAGGTTAGTTAAAGAAGGATATAAGGTTCATATTATAAGTAGAAAAAGTTCTACTTATGAAAATATAGAAGATATATTAAATGAAGTAGAGATATTTGAGTATGATAATCAAATACAGAATTTAATTGATTACTTTAATAATATAAATGCAGAAGTAGTATTTCATTTAGCTTCTTTGTTTATTGCCGAGCATGAGGCAGAAGATATAGATGGATTAATAGATAGTAATTTGAAGTTTGGAACACATATTTTAGAAGCAATGGCTAAATCAAATGTTAAAAGAATCATAAATACAGGTACATCATGGCAACATTATAAGAATGAAGAATATAATCCTGTATGTTTATATGCTGCAACTAAAGAGGCTTTTGAAAAACTTTTAGAGTATTATGTTAAAGCATTAGATTTTAAAGCGGTAACGTTAAAATTATTTGACACTTATGGAGAGAATGATAGGCGTTCTAAACTTATTAATTTGTTAAGCAAGTTTGCTAAAGAAAAGAAAGTTTTGAAAATGTCACCTGGTGAACAAAAGTTAGATTTAGTTCATATTGAAGATGTAGTTGAAGCATTTATTTGTGCATATGAATTATTCGAAAAAGAGAACTTTGAACATGAAAAATATGGAGTTAGCTCTGGACGTGAAATTAAGTTAAAAGATTTGATAGGTTTATATGAAGAAATAACAGGATATGAAATTAAAGTTGAATGGGGAGGAAGACCTTACAGGAAAAGGGAAGTAATGGAATTATGGAGTGATTTTGAAACCTTGCCCAGTTGGAACTCGAAAATCTCATTAGAAGAAGGATTAAAGAGGATGGCGAAGAATGGAAATAAAGATAAATAATAAAGATGTAGTCTGGAGTTATTTTTCTCAGATATTTCAATTTAGCGCAGGAATATTTCTATTACCAGTTATACTAAGGAAACTACCAAGTGAAGAACTAGCTATATGGTATGTATTCTTATCTATTTCAAGTTTAGTTAATTTATTGGATTTTGGTTTTCGGCAAACTATAATGCGAAATGTTAGTTATGTTTTCAGTGGAGCTAATAAATTAGTAAAGACGGGTATAAATAAAGAACAAAAATTATCTAACGAAGTTAATTATAACTTATTATATTCTGTAATAAAAACAGCGAAAAGGATTTATAAGGTTATTGCTATTTTAGCATTTTTATTATTAATTACTATAGGAACATGGTATATAAAGGATATTTCAACAAATATAAATAATCAAAACAACATATTAATAGCGTGGATTATTTATGTATTATCTGCAGTTTTTAATTTTTATTTCTATTATTATACGCCATTATTATTAGGTAGAGGTTTTATAAAAGAATCCCACAAGACGATTGTTTTTTCAAAATTGTTTTATATAATATTTAGTTTTGTTGGGTTGACGTTAAACTATGGTTTGATAGCAGTTGCTGTCGGTAATTTGTTAGGCAGTTTAGTTAATAGAGTTACTTCTTATAACTATTTTTACACAAATGATATTAAAAGTAAATTTGAAAAGATAACTAAGATGAAGCAATCTAAGAGCACACTAAAACTTTTTAAAATTTTATGGAATAATTCTTATAAATTAGGATTAGTTTCAGTAGGGTCATTTTTTATATTACGAGCTAATACTTTATTAGCTTCAAAATTTTTAAATTTAGAGATAGTTGCTCAATATGGATTATCATTACAATTATTAAACGTTTTAAAAAGGAGTTCTTCTACTTTATTTAATACTTATATTCCCTTATTTAATCAATATAGGGTTAAAGATAATGTGTCAACTTTGAAGAAGTGGTTTGGTACTAGCTTAATAATAGGATGGGGGACTTATTTAGTAGGGACGGTAGTTATAGTTTTTTTAGGTGATAAAGTACTAAATTTAATTGGAAGTGAGACGCAGTTGTTACCAATAAAATATTTATTTTTCTTAGCAGTTATATTATTCTTAGAGTTGAATCATAGTATTTCTGCTACGTTAATAACAACAAAAAATGAGGTTCCATTTGTTAAATCAGCTTTATTATCTGGATTTGGAATAGCTATATGTTCCTTTATGCTTTTAAAGTTTACTTCTTTTGGAATCTTAGGTATTCTTACTTCGCAATTTATTGTGCAGTTATCTTATAATAATTGGAAATGGCCATTAGAGATTTTAAAGGATTTAAAGACAAACTATAAAGAATTATTTATTTTAGGATTCAAATTTAGTTTACAAAAAGTTAAAACGATAATTTGAATTTGATTAAGTGGAGGAGTATTTATGCCTAAAGATTATTTTGCTTATGTAGATAATTTTAAAAAGTATAAAGATATAGAATCAAAGATGGTTTTAGGTAATGCAGGTCGTGGTAATTGTAAATTTACTATAGCAATCCCAACTTTTAAGAGACCTAAATTATTAGAAAAATCTTTACAAAGTGCAGTAAATCAAAAAAATATTGATGATTACGAGATTATAATTATTGATAATGATCCAAGTGGGGTTTTAACTCAAGAAATAGTAAAAAAACATTTAAAAGATAACGTTTATTACTTTAAAAATGAAAAAAACATAGGTATGTTTGGAAATTGGAATAGATGTATTGAACTTGCAAAGGGTGAATATATTACAATACTTAATGATGACGATTGGTTGAGTGACGATTATTTGATTGAATGTGTTAATTATTTAGATGATGATATTGATGGATTATATTTTAGAAATAATATTATTGATTTAAGAGGAAATAAGAATAAATCAAAAGCAAAGTATGAGATAATTAAAAAAGTATTGAATTTCTTTTCTAAAGAAAAAAAGAGATTATCTCTTTTTGACTTTTTTTTAGGTAA